>Ga0265297_10001294_pt1 | contig 60352 bp, 61 predicted proteins | sample Munlanlwell13791_FD_192502 | JGI IMG/M metagenome (GOLD analysis project Ga0265297, IMG submission 192502) | Leachate microbial communities from a municipal landfill in Southern Ontario, Canada - Leachate well 137-91 | ecosystem: Engineered > Solid waste > Landfill > Unclassified | place... | reverse complement strand
ATTGCTTGCAACACTTCGTCGGGAAATACAATTTCAGACAGCGTATCTATAAATGTAACTAAGCCTACGGCAAGCCTAAAAATAAACAATGGAACTGGACCTATATATGCAAATTACGGAGGTACTGCTACTTTAACTTGGTCTTCCACAAACGCAACATCTTGCACAGCCTCGGCCACTTCCATAGATGGAATCACAGGATGGACTGGCAATGCGTCACTTTCTGGAAGCTATGCATATGTCCAAATTCTTGTGAAAGAAAACACGTATACAATTACTTGCAAAGATTCTGCTGGCAATAAGGCGTCTAGCAGTGTTGTTGCAAGAATGTGCAAATATGACAATTCCGGAGCAGTTGGCTATTATAACGGCGTATATGGAGGATACGAAAATCTTTGCGTTAATGGCCAAATGACAAAATATATTTGTATCAGCGGAAAGGTTGCAGCGGGAAGCACATGTTATTGCAAAGAGGGGACTACCACTTGTCTTACATTCCCTGCGGAATAAGTTTTACTTACTTTAATGCATGTTTTGTCGTCATTGCGAGAAGCCTTGCAAGGCGACAAAGCAATCTAAACTCGGAATAAGAGATTGCTTTGTCCACGACTGCGGTCGTAACTCGCAATAACGGATAATGGTATTATTCACCAAACTCTAATTTATAGTCTTGTTTTTGATATATTTTTGTGATATAATAAATTGTATTTGAAAAAACAATATATAGCGCTGTGGAGGAGTAGTACCTCGGCAGTCTCATATTTGCAGTCCCGTAAAATTCGGGTTAAATTATGTGACCCTAGGCGGTAACGCTTAGCGGAAAAATTCCTTAAACTGCTGGAAACCCATTAAGTTCTTTTAGCTACAGCGCAATCTGAAAAGATAAACGCGAATGCTTAAAAATAAAAGAAATTTGGCAATCAGCATCCAAACCTACAAAAAAATTTGTGGGGAGGTTCAGAGACTATAATAGGAATCACCTGTAATGGGTGAGTGGTATAGTCCATTCTTTTTAGAAATAAAAAGTAGTAAAAGAAGCTGCAGGCCCCCGTGCAATTCGGGGCAGCGCAACATTGTAATTGTCTTGGACTAACGGTATAATATAATAATTATTATATGCGTTAGTCTAATGGCAAACACATTAAAGAAAAATAAAGCATTATCTTTAAGGCGTAGAGGTAGGAGTATAACGGAAATCTCTGATAAATTAAATATACCCAAAAGTACAATTGGAGTGTGGTGTAGAAATTTAAAATTGGGGAAAAAACAAATTGAAAGATTAGCGAAAAGACAGGAGTCGGGAAGTTATAAGGGTAGAATGAAATTTTTAGAAAGAATAAGAAGCAATAGATTATTACAAACAAAGAAGTTAAGGCAAGAAGGATTAAGCGATGTTAAAAATATTAGTAGAAGAGATTTATTTGTTTCTGGAATAGCAATGTATTTGAGCGAAGGCGCGACGTCAGAGAGTAGTGAAGAGGTCAGTTTTACAAATTCGGATTTTAGAACAGTTCTTTTTATGAAAAAATGGTTTAGCAATATTTGTAAAATTTCTAATGATAGATTTATTATTCAGATAAGAATTAATAAATTACATAAAGACAGAATAAATAGCGTAGAAAATTATTGGTCAAAAATGATAAACGTTCCGTTGAGTCAATTTACGAAAACAATTTTGATAAAAAGTAAGGCCAAAAAAGTTTACCCAAAAGATGATACCTATTATGGAACAATACGATTAAAAGTAAAACAAGGAACTCAATTGCGTAGAAAGATAAACGGCTGGGTTGAGGGATTATTAAAAACATAATTTTACGCCGGGGTAGCTCAGTTGGCAGAGCGAGAGAATCATAAACTCTAGGTCGTGGGTTCGATCCCCACCCTCGGCACACAATTGAAAGTTTAAAATCTGCGGGCGTAGTCCAGCCTGGTTTAAGACGCCTCCCTGTCACGGAGGAGATCAGGGGTTCAAATCCCCTCGCCCGCGCCATCAGCTCAGAGTATCATGCGACCCTGAGCCACTAAATATGTCGCAGAATGTCTCCGATTTATCAAATTTTAATTTAATAAACAACAACCCTCTTTCATTGCAGAATGAGACGTTTTTTGAACCATTTAAATATCTGGGGAATGTGTTTGCATTTATTGCAAGTGTATTTAATTCTATAAATTTTCAATTTGCAGCCTCAATTTTTTCGAATATCTCCTTAGTTCTTTTGGGTGTTGTTATTACAATATTCGTTTTTACGGTCACTCTTTTGGGGAAAGCTGCTAGAATTGCTAAAGAAAAAAAAGCTGAAGAAGAACAGAAAAGTAATCAAGGTTTTATAACAGATATAAAGAGCCTAGAAGGTAGTATAAAAAATAATCCTAAAAATATTGAAGAATTAAGAAAGAAATTAGCCGATATTGAGACCAAGAAAAAATACACAGAAAGCACCCTAGAAGAATTAGATAAAAAATATAATGCATTAGGATTAAAGGATGCCGTTTTGATTCCTGGCGTATTTTTTTTGTTAAGTATTATATTTAGTAATTGGATAATCTTTGTTAGCAACAATAAAATTTGGTGTGCTTTTTCTTTTATAATATCTCTTTGCCTGCTTTCGATAGGAATTTTGAAAATAATTTTAACTTTAAAAGCTGTACAATATTTTTCTTCTTGTATAAAAGACGATTCAGTTGAGCAGATTCAGAAAGCCATGGTGGATGCCTTAAAAACTATTGAGGACGAAAAAGAACCAAAACCGTTTATTTTATTTAAAGAAAAGCCTCCCTTTATTTTTAAAGCAAACTCTGAGGCGAAAATAGAATTCGAGGTTGATTTAAACATGCCAGGTAATAAACAAGCAAAAGATGTTGAAATTTTGTTCCTAATTTCTCCTGAAATAGAATTTATGGATAATAGCCGATACGAAAAGCTTTTAAAGCAAACAGCTAATTATACCATTCCAAACGCTAATACTGTTAGATATAAATTAGATCTTGTTAAAAAACACACTAAAACGGAAGGAGTTATAAAAATAAAAACAACAACAGCTGGAAAATTTAAGTTAAGATATAAGATTGATTGTATTGGTCATGTCGAGCCCACTGATGCAAGCCGAGAGGTAGGCATAATCGTCCAAGATTAATATGATGCCGAGATGTTAAATCAACTCTTTAAAAAGCTCTAATTTGTTTCTAAAATTTTAGTTCGTGACCCCGATGGAGCGCACAAAGTATTAAGTATCGAGTGACCCTGCGGGGTTGATATCTCGCTTTAAAACGGTACCAATCCTAAAATGGATTAGTGCTTTTTATTTTATGGAAATAAAACTAAAACCTGGAAATAAGCAGCATATGGAATATCTTGGTTATTCGTTTTCATATTTAAACGCCGCTTTTGAGTTAGTTAAAAATAATGATGATAGGGATAATAGTTTACATATGTTGCCGGCATTATTTTGTTATAGGCACGCCATTGAATTATTTCTTAAATTTTTATCTGTTGCTGGTAAACAAAAATTTAATAAAGACCATAATACAAAAGAGTTGATTAAAACTTGCGTTACAATATTGCAGGACATAGACAAAAAACAATTTAAAAAAGCAGCTAATAGGTTTGATATTGAACAAGTCACAATCAATAAATTTATTCTATATAATACTTCTATGTTGCAGAAGATTACCAAACGATATTATTTCCATTTGTATGTTGGAAAATTAAAATTTGAAGATAAAAAGAATATTTTGTTGCGCTATCCAGATAATCTTAAATTATGTAAAAAAATAGACAAGATTAGTAAAAAAGAAATAGAAGAAATTAAAAAAGATATTGAGGGTTTGAGGGTGTTTATGATAGCCTTCGCATTTTTATTTGATAGTAGTCCAAGATGGGATAATGTATAAGTCACTCGTTTCTCGTTTTATGTTACTTAAAGAATATTTTATGACCCGAAGACGTTGTTTCGGAGGTCGTCGAAAGTCTCTATTTTGTTCCTGAAATCATGGTTCATGACCCGTACGGCGCGCTATAGAAATCACCTTTTAATTGAGGTGGCCTTTGTTTGACAAAATTTGGAAAAGTATTAGTGTTAAATTGGCGTAAGCTTTATTTGTTCTTTGACTATTTACAAAAGGAAAAGAAGATGGAAAGTTTTTTGTATCTCTGGCGGAAATACAACAAGATCATGAAAATTGTTTCTACTACAGTGGGAGTAGTCGTATTCTTGATGATTAATTTTTTGCTTTGCTGGACATGTTCGTTTTTTTTAGACAGGAGAGACTGTCCACCGGACATAGAGACGGGAAAATTACTCTTTGTAGTTAGTTTTTTTAGTGTCTTTTTTTGGATTTTGACGCAAACCTTTAATACTGTAGCGTGGTGGAAACACGACAGTATTTGCCCTAATTGTTACAGAATTGGAAATCAGGCTGTCTATGCCAAGAAAAAACAGCACAAATCTTGGGAAGATCACGGCAGTTCTTGTATTCACGGTGACCCATACTGGGCTTGTTCCGCAGGTTGCTCGGATAATGTGCCGGAATATAAATTTTTTCTTAAAACTACAATCACTACCACATATCGTTGCTTATTTTGTGGAAAAGAGTTTAGCCTTGATGAAAAAAGCCAAGAAGGTATATCAAAGCAGGAATACGAGAGCAGTACTGCTCCAGGAGAAATATTTCCATCTTATTTAAATTGTAACTAAGTAATTTTAAACCCTGCGATGGAAGCATCAAAGGGTTTTTGTTTGACAAAATTTGGCAAAGTATAGTGTTAAATTAGTGTTTTTTAAAATAGTTTTTTAGTAGGGGAGAGTTTTAATGATGCTTGACTTATTATAATTAATATGCTATAATTTAATAAATTTCAGACTATGTGTCTGGGAGTGTACAAATAGCCCTTTGTTTTATAAAAAGGAATGCTAAGATGATGGAAACATCTGACCACAAGAGATTTGAGACCGATGAGGAAAAACGGAAAGAACTCTTAAGAATCGCCGAGGTTGCCGTGCAACATTCTGGAGAACGATTGCGCCTCGCGCATAATGAAGACGACGCAAGTGAAAATTTTGTCGCTGACGCCGCACACTTTATTAAATTTGACGGAAAACGCGTCGGGCGCGATGTCGAACTTTATGGCATGATGGGCGAGCTAGTCGAAGGTTGGCAGTCAACCTTGGTGCGGTTCTTGAGGGAAGTTCTTATGCCTCTCAAGCGAGAGCTTCCCGAGAGTTATGCCAAAGCAGGCGAAGCGCTCCGCATCCTTGGCGAGTCGGTTTATCCGGCAGAAATACTTCAGGATTGGCGCGGAATATTCTAATAGGTTCAAGGCATTATAACTTTGAGCATCGTGGAGTAGGTTAAAAAATATCCTGCTCCTTTTTTGTTGCTTTTTGGAGTGTTTGTTTTTAATTGTCTTGACCGAATTATAATTTTGTTTTACGATGTATATGGTTCTTTACCATCACAGATTTACTTATAATAGTACGTTTCTATTGTAAGTTCTGTTTAACAATGGAGGTGTATCATGTTTAGAATTATAAGTGCGTTGCTTGTTGTGCTTATGCTTGTTTGTTCGGCTGAGGGTAAAGGCAAAAGCAAAGATAACGGTAAAGACAAGGGCAAGTCGTCCCACAGTAGAAAGGAAAAAGCAGAGGCAAAAAAGGCGCTTGAAAAGCTTCTTGAAGAGGCTACTATAAAAGCTGTAGAAAACGGGACAGAAAACGTTACGCGACAACGGCTTGAAAAACTCGAAGCCAGTAAGTCCGAGTTTAAGGCAGCAAAAACCGAGCTCAAGCATGCTAAAAACAACCAGGAATCAAGATTAGCTAACAAAGATTCCGCGGTCAAAGATTTGGCTAAAGCTGAGCGTAGGTATAACTCAGCTAAGATAAATTATGACTCACTCAAGGCGGCTAAGGAAAGCGGAGCCGATGTTAGTAAGTCTGAATTAAAAGCAGCTGCAGAAAAATTCACTAAGGCTAGCGGGAAAAAAGAGGCTGCTAAAGCTGGTGTTGAGCGTGCGTCTGTTAAAGTTACTCGAGCTGGCAGTAAAGTAGCTTCTGCAGAAAGTGAATTTATTAAAGCTAGCAAGGAGGTGGCTAAAGCTGGATCCAAATACAGGTCTAGCATAATTAAAGCATTGGGAATAAAAGTTGCGGGTAGAATTTGCACGCTTTACTCGATTATTGGCGATGCTGACGACATTGGACCCGAACCTACTCCCGAAGAGTATGTCAAAAGTCACCCCGAACTTCAAAGACAGATTGAGGCGCAGCATAAGGCAGAGCTAGAAAAGGAGCAGGACAGGGTTTTAAAGGAAACCCTTGAAAAACTTGATAAACCCAAACGTGGCGATAGACCTCACGGTTCGGGAGGCGGGCACGAATTGCCCGAGAACGATGGAAGTGGCGGCAAGGATGCTCGCGGATGGATGGGGGCATAGCCTCGTAATAGTCAAAGCTCAATGAGCATATGCTCTGGTGCACAAGCGTGTATCAGAGCTTTTTTGTATTAAGATAAAACAAAAACACGGTTTTAGCCGTGTTTGTTGTTTGTAAAACTGATTAAGATAAATGTTTTGAAACTAATTTTGTCATTTCAAACATATCTACTACTGCCTTTCCGCCAAAAACTGTTTTTAATTTGGCATCGGCGATAATATTTCTCTTTGCTTTTGGATCCTGCAAATTATTTTTTTTGATATAAGCCCAAAGTTTTTTTACAACTTCAGATCTTGGCATAGGACCCTTTCCCACAACTGCTTCTAAATCAGCAGTGAGATTTAAAGGCTTCATAAAAGCCGAATTTGATTTTGCTGGCATATTTTTTATGCTTTGACTTAGCCTTGGTTATAGGGTTGTGATATAAAACCCAGACCTTGAGCTCCGCCAAAAAATTAATTTTTATACGCTCTTTCTATAATACTGACACATAATTAAATTTTAAGCAACCTTTATTTACCCTTTTTCATATTTGTCACATATGGGATTCAAGTTTCTGCATTTGTTAGCTGGTTGCAACAGGCGGTTTCTTGCTTGCATTTTTTTAACAAAAGCAGTAGTAATAATTAATAATTAAATATAAATAAAAACATGAGCATTTTAATATATAGCATTTTAGGACTTTTGGTTTTAGTTGCCGTTTCTGGAATTCGCGTTATTAAAGAATACGAAAGAGCAGTTATTTTCTTTTTAGGAAAACAAACTGTAATTCGCGGACCTGGGCTTATTTATTTAATCCCCGTTTTTGAGCAAATGGTAAAGGTGAGTTTTAGAACAGTAACAATGGGGATTCCTTCGCAAAAAATTATTACAAAGGATAACGTGTCTATTGATATTGCAGCCGTAGCATATTATCACGTTGTTGATCCAAAGAAAGCAGTTATTGCCATAGAAGATGTTTTTAATGCAGTAAATCAAATAAGCCAAACAACTGTAAGAAATGTGGTTGGCCAGTTTATGCTTGACCAGCTTTTGTCTCAAACATCTGATATTAATAACCAAATAAAAAATGTTATTGATAGCCACACCGAACCATGGGGAGTTCAGGTTACTGCGGTAGAGATTAAAGATATTATTTTGCCAGACAATATGCAAAGAGCCATGGCAAAAGAAGCCGAAGCAGAAAGAGAGAGAAGAGCAAAAATTGTAGCGGCACAGGGAGAGTTTCAGGCTGCTGAAAAATTAGGCCAGGCAGCTGATTTAATCGCCGCTCATCCAGTAGCCTTGCAATTGAGAACACTGCAGACAATGGCAGAAATAAGCATCGAAAAAAATTCTACAATTATTTTTCCAGCTCAAATGATGACAACAGTAAAAGAGGCATTCGATGCCATAAAGTCTGACAGCCTAAAAAAATAAATAGCTGTTTTATTAATCTCTTATATATCTTTTAATAAAATAAATTTTTTAGTATAATAGAAGAAAGGATAACCAATATATAATATAATAAAATAGAAAATACCAGAAGCTCTTGAAGCTCAAACAAGTTTGTTTGAGCTTTTTAGTTTCATTGAGAAATCATATTATTTTTATAAAAATAATAAAGTAAGATTTATTTTAATATGAATAAAAAAACAATTGCTTCTACAACCGATAATACAATTTTAAAACTTAAAGTCTTAGCAAAAAAGAAGGAAGGAGTTAGAAATAAACTGGTGGTGACCGCTAAGCAACTTGCTATATTGGCTAAAGAAAAGGAAGGTATAAGGCGCAAACTTGAAATTACAGCTAGAAAACTTGCCACTACTGCTGAGGAAAAGGAAGATGTTAGAAGCAGATTGGCAGCAACTGCTAAAAAGCTCGCGGTAACCGCTAAAGAAAAGGAAGGAGTTAGAGGTAAACTGGTTATAACGGCTAGGCAACTTGCTGTTGTTGCTGAGGAAAAAGAAAATGTTAGGAATAAACTTGCGGTAACCGCTAGAAAGCTTGCTACGACTGCTGAGGAAAAGGAAGATGTTAGGCGTAGACTTGTGGTGACTGCAAAAAATCTCGACAGTAAGGCTAAGCAGCTTGCTAAAACTGCCAAAGAGAAGGAAAGTGTTAGAAGTAAATTAGCAGTGACAGCTGAAACACTCCGCCTTAAAGCGAAACAACTTGCCGTAACTGCTAAGGAAAAAGAGGAGGCTAGAAGTAAATTAGCAATAACAGCTAAACAACTTGCCGTGACTGCGAAAGAAATTGAATTAGTGAATAACGAATTGCGCTCTTTGGATTTAGCAAAAGATGAATTTGTCTCTATTGCTTCACATCAACTTCGTACCCCACTTACCGCCCTGAAAGGATACGTTGGGATGATTCTTGATGGAGATGTTGGTTTAATAAGTGATAAACAGCGTGAGTATCTTACAGAAATAAAGAATGCTAATGACCGTATGATTAATCTTATTACAGCCCTTCTTAATGTTTCTAGGGTTGACCTAGGAGTATTCGTTGTTGAACCTGAACAGGTAAATCTTGAAAAAGTCGCAGAAAGTACGTTAAAGGAGCTTGAAATAAAAATTAGAGATAAAAAATTAATATTAAATGTAGATTTTGGAAAAGATATTCCTCTAATCAGTGCTGATTTAAATATTATGCGGATGATATTCCAAAATTTGCTTACAAATGCAGTAAAATATACTCCTATTGGTGGGAATATAACTCTTAGTCTAAAAAAAGATAATTCTGATGTTATTATTTCTGTTACTGATACAGGCTATGGAATTCCAGCGAATGTCCAATCGAAAATTTTTACAAAAATGTTTCGTGCTGATAATGCCCGCGTAAAGGACCCTGATGGTACTGGTTTAGGATTATATATAATAAAGGCAACGATAGAAAAAACGGGTGGAAGAATTTGGTTTGAATCAGAGGAAAATAAGGGTTCAACCTTTTATGTCGCAATTCCTCTTAAGGGCATGAAGAAAAAAGAAGGTTCTAGAAGGCTTGAATTAAAATAGAAATCGCTCTGCGATTTATGTAATTACGTTGCTTGGTCGGAATGAAAACTTATTTTCACTTCTTCCTCGCTAGTAATTATAAAAAATTATATGGATACACCACAACAAAAAGTATTAATTATTGAAGATGAGATATCTATTTTGAATGGCATTTCAGACAAATTTACACACGAAGGATTTTTTGTGCTTAAAGCAATTAATGGCCAAGAAGGTTTAGATATCGCGCTTAAAGAGCATCCCGATTTTATTATTGTGGATAATCTTATGCCCAATACCGATGGCTTTTATTTTCTTGAAAACATTCGGAAGGATAAATGGGGAAAAGACTCTTTAATTATTATGTGGAGTAATTCTCATGATTCTACTACGATTACTCGGGCGCGGAAAATAGGAGTTTTTGATTTTATAATTAAGAGCGAGTGGGAATATCGGGATGTTGTTAATAAGGTAAGAGAAGCTCTCGGCGAAAAAAAATTTTAAAAAATAATATCAAATCTAAATTTATATATATTATTATTTTTAATTTGCATTAAAATAAAAAAATTATGGATACATCATCACAAAAAAAATTTCATATTTTAATTATTGATGACGACGAGATAATGCGTAGGCTTTTTGGTAGCTTGCTTGGAAAGGCTGGCTACGAAGTTATTTATGCGCCAGATGCTGACCAGGGAAGGGAATTAGCCAGACGGTTTCAGCCAGACCTTATTTTAATGGATAAAGAAATGCCGGGAATGGATGGCATAAAAGCATCCAGCAGGTTAAAAAATGAAGCATCAACTGCAAATATTCCTATTGTTTTACTTACTAATGAGGATTTATCAATTGAAGCGGAAAAATGGATGAAGGAATTTTCTATAATAGACTATATTCAAAAGGGCATCGATAACGATGAATTTATTGAGAGGATTAAAAAGGTTTTTGATATGATAAAAAATAAGTCACCTCAAAAATTGAAGTAGATTGCGTAAAATTTATATCAGTACAATATTAGAAGCCACCTTTTAATTAGGGTGGTTTTTTGATAGAGTAAAATATAAAAGAAATGACTTCAAAAAATATAAAAATAACAATTGAGGATTTGGGCTATAGCGATTTTTTTGAATCTAATCGTAATAAATTGGGATTGGGCGATTTTTCAGTTGCCAGGGTAATTGCTGAGTATAAGGGAATATATAAAATAAAAGATTTAGATGGCGATTATTTGGCAAGGGTAACCGGCAAACAAATGTTTATAGCGTTATCCAGAGAAGATTATCCGGCTGTGGGGGATTGGGTTGCGGTTAGTAAACTTGGCAACGAACAAGCTGTAATTCAGGACATATTGCCAAGAAGGACAATAATGAAAAGAAAATATAGTAATAAAAATGAGACGCAAATTATAGCAACAAATATTGACGTAGCATTTATTGTAGAATCGGTTAACAGGGATTATAACCTAAATCGTTTTGAAAGATATTTTGCCATAGCTAAAGACGGAGGAGTGAGTCCTGTTATTATAATTAACAAAATAGATTTAATTTCTAAAGAAGAATTGCAAGTGAAATTAGATCAAATAAAAAACAGACTTCCTGATGTTGAGGTTATTACTGCAAGCGTAATTGTTAATGGGGGATTAGATAACTTAAAAGCTTACATAGGCAGAGGTAAAACGTATTGTTTCCTTGGTTCGTCTGGAGTTGGTAAGTCTTCTTTGATTAATAAATTACTTGGCAAGGATGTTATAAAAACAGAAGATATTAGTGTATATTCTAACAGGGGAAAGCATGCAACAACAAGTAGGCAAATGTATTTTTTGGAAAATGGGGGCGTCGTAATTGATAATCCAGGAATGCGCGAAGTTGGTATGACAGATACAAACGCGGGCATAGATAACTTGTTTGACGAAATATCTGCTCTTGGAAAAAAATGTAAATATGTTGATTGCACGCACACAAATGAGCCGGGATGTGAAGTGTTGTCTGCATTAAAATCTGGCGAGCTGGATAACGACAAATATTCTAATTACATCAATTTAAAAAAAGAAGCCAGTCATTATGAAATGACCGAACTTGAACAAAGAGAAAAAAATCGACAGTTTGGAAAGTTTATTAAAAATGCAAAAAAGCAAATTAAAAAATATAAGTATTAAAATATTAAGTATGGAAAACGACACCGTTAAAAAAATTGTTAAAGATGCGTATAAAGAAATAGCTGTTAGCGGTTCTGGTTGTGGATGTGGCTGCAATAAGGCAAAAAATATTTCAAAAAGCATAGGATATACCGATGAAGAATTAAAAATTGTTGGCGAGGCTAATCTTGGTTTGGGTTGCGGAAATCCGTTGGCGTTTGGGAAAATAAAAGAGGGTGATACAGTTTTAGATTTGGGATCTGGTGCAGGAATAGACGCTATTTTGGCAGCCCAAAAAGTTGGGGAAAAAGGAAAAGTTATTGGTGTTGATATGACGATAGAAATGATAGAAAAAGCCAAAGAAAATGCTAAAAAGCAGGGCATTAAAAACATAGAATTTTTGTTAGGGGGAATAGAAAACCTGCCCATTAAAGATAATTCGGTGGATACAATAATTACAAATTGCGTTATTAATCTGACACCGGATAAGGCAAAAACATTCAGCGAGGCATATAGGGTTTTAAAACCACAAGGGAAAATTTATCTTTCAGATATTGTTTTATTGGAAGAACTAACCGAAGAACAAAGAAATAATAAAAAATTAATATCTGGCTGTGTCGCAGGAGCTTTGTTGAGAGATGATTATTTGAATAAAATAAAAAGCGCTGGATTTAGTGTTCGCGTTTTATATGAAAATAAAGGCATAAGCAAAGAGCAATATAATGGCATGCCGCTGGAAAGTATAATGGTTGAACTAACAAAATAGCAAACTATAAAACTGCCGAAAGGCGGTTTTTTATTGACAAAATTTGGCAAAGTATTAGTGTTAAAATAGAATTTATATAACAGCCCTTTTACAGGAGAATAATGATGGCTACAGCCACGATAAAAGAAATTAGAGAGACAGCAAAGGAAGCTATGCCTATGGAAGGTTGCCCAAATTGTTTTGCGATTAAGCCACCCGTCATTTTAAGACGCAAAACTTTTTTTGAAGATGAAAAAATTTCTCATTGCGATGCAATTGATGAAGGCGGGAAAAATCCAAACAGCGTTCATCTTATTGAAGATGGGTATTGGTGGGAAGTTAAAAAATTTACGATAGCGTATGAAACGAGTAATAAGATGGGAGATTTTGTAGAAGCCTTATTAAAAGAAACAACTATTCTTGAGGCAAAATGCTGGTTAGAAAATATTGAGAAAAAATTACGGCGTTGGCAAACATGGAATTCTTTTATGAATGAGTCGGTTTCTTCTCGAACTATCAAAGAAGCATGTGATGTTTTTTCATCGCATATTGCAGCAAATTTGAAAGGTCTACTAAAATTGGGGCTAGACGGATTGCAGGGATACACCGAACTTTATGAAAATAGTCATGCTTTTTTGAGAGAGGTTTGGGAAAAAGCGAGAAAGCAAGGATTTCAGATCAATTTAAAAGAAATTGATCGTATAAACAATTATTAACAAGGTTGCAAATAATTGTTTATCTAACCCTGCGATAAACATCGCGGGGATTTTTATTGTTTTTTTAATTTATTTTTTGGGGATTTGTGGTACAATAAATAAATTTCTTTATTGAAAATATGACTAAAAAAAATATTACGACAATAATTTTAGCAGTTGTTTCAGTTGGCATTCTTTTTTTTATTGCCAGCGATTTATGGAATTCCGTTAATAGATTTAGGGCAAAACAAAATGGCCAAAAAGAATTCGGAAAAATTCAGGTGGCAACAAGTTTTTATCCGATTTATTTTTTTGCTCAACAAATTGGAGGGGACAAAGCAAATGTTTTAAATATTACGCCGGCTGGAGCCAGTCCGCACAATTACCAGCCAACGCCCCAAGAGATAACGGTAATAGAAAATAGTAATTTAGTTATTTTAAACGGACTTGGATTAGAGCCCTGGTCAGACAGTGCGCAAAACATAACCGAGAAAAAAAATATAATTGTTATATTTGCCTCGGGAAATTTAAGCGAGAGTCAGGTTATAGAAAGTGAAAAGGATAAAGTAGATCCTCATATTTGGCTTTCTCCTATTACCGCAAAACAAATGGCAGATAAAATTTTGGAAGGATTTTTGCAGGCTGATTCAAAAAATTCTGATTATTATAAGGCTAATGCAAACAAACTAAAATTGGAATTAGATAAACTAGATGCAGATTATAAAAATGGTTTGGCAAGTTGCCAGGATAAAAGTATTGTTACGTCGCACGGGGCGTTTGCATATCTTGCCAAAGACTATAGTTTAAACCAGATATTAATTGCTGGGCTGTCATCTAGCACAGAGCCATCTTCGCAGCAATTAACAAATATTGCCGAGTTTGTTAAAAAAGAAAATGTTAAATATCTATTTGTTGAAAATTCAGACAACCTGGGAATCGCCAATAATATGGCAGCAAAGGCTGGGGTAAAAATACTTGTTTTAAATCCCATAGAAAACTTAACACAAGGTCAATTAAAGGCCGGTAAAAATTATTTTACAGAAATGGACAGTAATTTAGCTAATTTAAAAACTGCCTTAAGTTGCCAATAATTTTTTAAAAGTAAAAATATGTTAGAAATTTTATTAGATGCGTTTTGGGACTCTGCCAAAATGATACCGTTATTGCTACTGATTTATATTGGCATAGAGTTGGTTGAGTATAAGTTTGGCGAAAAAATAAGGAGGGCAGTTCAAAAATCAGGTTCTGTGGGGCCGTTTTTGGGAGCTCTTGCCGGAAGCTTTCCGCAGTGCGGATTTTCGGTTATGACAACAGCCCTATATACTCAAAGACTGGTGACAATAGGAACGCTTATGGCAGTTTATCTTTCAACTTCCGACGAGGCTCTCCCAATAATTTTATCGCAACCGGAAAAAGCGGGAATTATTTTACCGTTAATTTTAACCAAAATTTTTATTGCAGTGGTGGCAGGATACTCAATTGATTTTGTTTTTAGAAAGAAAAATAGGGAAGTGTTGCAGCATATAAAAGCCTACTCAAAAGGAGAAGACAGCAAAGAACATCATCACGAGTCTGCGGCAAACGAACAGGGATGCTGCGGACACTCGGCAAGCTCTGTTGCTAAAAGTTTTAATCCAAAGGAAATATTTTTGCATCCGATAATTCATACTTTCAAAATTTTTGTTTTTATATTTTTAGTTTCTGTTTTTATAAATTTTTTGGTTGATAGAATTGGCGGTGAATCATTTGCAATTTTTCTTTCAAACCACAAAATACTTCAGCCATTTTTAGCGGCACTAGTTGGACTGATTCCTAATTGCGCCGCATCAGTTGCTATCACAGAACTTTATTTAAAAGGTTTGATAAATTACGGATCTGTTGTTGCTGGTTTGTCTGCCAGCGGGGGATTGGGAATATTGGTTTTACTAAAAGAAGAAAAAAGAAAAAACGCTTTGTTTATAATATTAACGCTTTTTGTAATTAGCGTTAGTGCGGGATTAATTATTCAATATATTTTTTAATAATTTAGAATATATTATATGAAAAAAATTATAGCAGTTTTAATTTTATTATTGGCTCCCGTTTTTGTTTCAGCCTCAATAGATGCAAATCTATATTATGGTTTAAAAAATAACGAAAAGGTAAAAGAGCTTCAGCAATATTTAATAGATAAGGGATTTCTAACAAGCAAGGCGACGGGGAATTATTATTCTTTAACTTATGCTGCTGTGAAAAATTATCAAACTAGCAAGGGAATAAAATCAACGGGCTATGTGGGACCTTTAACCAGACAAGCAATTAATGCCGATTTAGCAAGTGCAACTACTTCTACAACCACAACCACGACAAATACTACAACAACTACCACTACAACAGAAACAACAACCCAACAAACACAATCAACCGGAACTTTTGATTTATCAAAAAATATCACATATACAGACCAATCAATCATAGCTCCACAGCCAAATTTTAAATTGGCAGATTTTGTTTTAACAAATAACACGGCAGAGCCAATAAATCTCAATACAATAGAAGTTGATTTATCTATTGGTTCTGGTTCAGCTATAAGTTTGTATATTACTAATTTATATGTTGATTACGGCGGCAACAAAACAGCAATAAAAGAAGTGATAGCTGAAAAAAATTATTGGACAATTAATTCTCAAATACCAGCAGGAAAAACTATTAACTTATATGTGTATGCAAATGTTGATTCTTCAATTCCATTAAATTCAACAGTTACTTCTGGATTGTTAGTAAAAGGAACAACAGCAAATTCTAACACTGCAATTAATACAAATTCAGGAAATATTTTGGCTGGCCAAAATTCTTTATTTGGTGCCAGTTCGCTTACAGCAACCCTAGACAGTCAAACTCCAGAAACTAGAATAGTTGTGGCAAATCAAACTGTTGTTGCTGGAAAATTTAGATTTGAAACATCAAAAGATTCGTTTACATTATCTGAGCTAAAATTTATTCTTCCAAGATCTTACGGCACATCAATTATATCGGGAGCTATTTTACTAGACACCGCAACCCAAGCAGTCCTTACCGAAAAACCAATAGTGGTAATTGATAATGGCAGTAATTATTTTTTAGATTTTAGCAATTTAAATATTGCTTTGCCGATTAATAATTCTAAAACAATAACAGTTTCTTACACGTTAAGCTCTTACGTTTCTCAACTTAATGCAAATAAAAATATTGCCCCAACTTTGGTTTATGTAAAAGCAAAAAATAGCAAAGGGGGATTGGTGGATGGAATTGCTACAGATTATAGCAACAGTATAACTGCTCTTTATGGGGGGATAACGTTGCCTGCTGCCGGAGTATCGGCTAATAATTTGTATGTTTTTAAAAGCTTGCCAACTCTGTCAGCCGATTCGTTTAATACAACTGCCTCTAATAATTCGGATGCAAATCTTTACACGTTTAGTATTTCAGCTGATAAGAGCGGGGAGATTTTTGTAAAACAAATAATGTTTACAATTAACATCACAGACCCAAGCCAAAGCTATCCTCATTTTGTTAATTTTAAAGTTATAAAAGGCTCTGTAGATTATACAGGGTCTGTTTCTGTTGGAACTATTGTTAGCAATAATTATGTAGATTTAACGGGCGACAATGGCATTGGCATTGGGACAAACACGGTTGTTTTAACTTTTAACAAAGAAGAAACAATCGCAGCGGGAACAACTCAAACATACACCTTAAAAGCTCGCGCCCATAACTTTGTCACATCTTCTACACTGGGATCCGATTCTGTCTCTACTTACGTTTCATCAGATAACACTGCAACAGATGGCGGAAAATATTTAAGAATGGCATTTACAAAAATTTATGGATTAGCAGAAAGCAATTCGGACGTTCCTTTAGCAAGTTACAACTTTTTATGGTCTGACAAATCATCATCGGCCTTTTCTATACACAGCGATCTTAATGGATCTTCTACACCAGACTGGTATAGTGGTTTTAAGGTTTTTAATTTGCCAATCCCATCTCAAACTGTAACTGCCAAATGAGGCAATTATTTAAAAATGACCCTTGTTTATGGGTCATTTTAAGGTATTGATTTAGGGTTGTTTTTAAGGTAAAATAGAGTAATATAAGGATAAAAAATATGTCCAGAAATATAATAATAAAAGACGAAAAAGAAGCGGCTTTAATAGAAGATATTCAAAAGCGAACCGATATTAAGGCGGAAAGAATTAAGAGGTTGTTGAAGCTTCCAGACCTTACAAAAAAGGAAAATTCTCCTGTAAAGATTTTAACTGATGAAATTATTAAGCAATCTGGATTCGCAGGTTTTGATTTAGTTGAAATTCCCAAAATTGTAACAGTGGAGGATGATTTTGATTTATTAAATACTCCGAAAGATCATCCAAGTAGAAGAGATACAGATACTTATTATTTAGATGACACTCACATTTTAAGGACTCAAATGACTGTGATGTGGCCTTATTTTTTAAGAGACAAAGATGTTTTAGAAAGACTAAAAAGAGACGGATATGTTGCAGCCCTATCACCTGGAATTGTTTTTAGAAAAGATGAAATAGACCGTAAGCATTTTCCAGCCTTTCATCAAATTGATTTTTTATATATCTGCAGGAGAGATAAAAGAATTATTACATTAAAAGAATTACAGGATGTTCAAGAAGATGCAGTTAAAAATATTTTTGGAAAAGATATAGAGTTTAGGTTTTTAGTTGATACTTTTCCGTTTACGGATCCATCAACACAGGTGGAAATAAAATTTGGAGGTGGCGATAATTGGATTGAAATTACGGGGGCCGGACTTGTACACCCAAATTGTTTAAGAAATTTTGGTTTGGATCCAGAGATTTATAATGGTTGGGCAGGTACTTTTGGAATTGATAGAGTAGCAATGATTAAAATGGGAATCCCGGATATTAGAATTTTATGGTCTGATGACCCAAGAATTACCAGCCAGTTTAAAGATATAAACAGTAAATATAAAGAAGTTAGTAAATATCCAGAAACTTCGCGAGATATTTCTTTTATAATTGATAAAAATATAAACCTTAATAATTATTACGAAATTGTCCGTGACTTCGCAGAGAACTTGATTGAAGAAGTGAAATTGATTGATGAGTTTGAAAGCGAGGAAAAGTTTGGAAAAGATAAAAAAAGCTATACATTTAGAATTGTTTACAGATCTCCGGAAAGAACTTTAACCAATGAAGAGGTAAACAAAATACAAGAGGAAATTAGAAATAAAACTGCTCAAGATTTGAATGCAGCTTTGCGATAAGCTATAATCATTTAAAAACAGTAAACAAATTTAATGAAACTAAATATCAAAGAAAAATCAGAAGACAAGCCAGAAAAAAAGGTTGTGGCAAAAAAACCAGAAGTAAAAAAAGCTGTAGTAGAAAAAAAGGCTGCGCCTGTTAAAGCTGTAAAAGAAAAACCTGTGGCGCTTAAAAAAGAACTGGCAGAAAAAGTAAAAGAAAATCCAGAAGAAAGAAAAACAGAAGTTGCAAAAGAAGATGCGGTGAAAGAATATCCTAAAATGGAAGCTAAAAAAACTAGAAAAGAAGGTGAATATGGAGCAAAAGACATTCAAGTTTTGAAAGGATTGGAGCCAGTAAGATTAAGACCAGGAATGTATATTGGCTCAACTGGAGTTGATGGTTTACATCACTTGATTTGGGAAGTTGTAGATAACTGTTTAGATGAAGCGATGGGCGGATATGCCAAAAATATAGAAGTTATTTTATTGCCTAATAATAGAGTAAGAGTTTCTGATGATGGTAGAGGAATTCCGGTTGAAAAACACCCAGACACAGGAAAATCAACTTTGGAAACAGTTTTAACAACCTTGCACGCTGGAGGAAAATTTGGCGGAGAAGCTTATAAAGTTTCTGGAGGTTTGCACGGAGTTGGTGTTTCTGTTGTTTGTGCACTTTCTACTTGGATGGAATCTGAGATTCACAGAGATGGAGGTATCTATAAACAAGAGTATGTAAGAGGTGTTCCGAAAGCACCAGTGAAAAAAGTGGGAGATGCAAAAGATACTGGTACCACTCAGACTTTTGAATATGACACAACAATTTTTATTGGGGATTTAAAATATGATCCAAAAAGAATTTTAAATCACTTGCGACAGCAAGCATATCTTACAAAGGGGATAAGAATTATTTTTAAAGATGAAAGAAAGGAAGAAGAAGAAATAAGCTACACTTTTTATTTTGAAGGCGGAGTTGGTTCTTATGTAAGATATTTAGTAGAAGGAAACACTCCTCGCCATTCAAATGTTTTTGCAATTTCAACCGAAAAAGACGGAATTGCAGTTGAAGCCGCTTTTCAATATACGCAGGAAATGGAATGCACAGAAGAATCTTTTGCAAACAATATTTATACTGTTGAGGGCGGAACTCATATTTCCGGATTTCGTACGGCTTTAACAAGATCATTAAACGACTATGCAAGACGCGAAGGATTTTTAAAAGAAAAAGATGAAAATTTTACTGGTGACGATGTAAGAGAAGGATTAACAGCAGTAGTTTCTGTAAAAATTAGAACTCCGCAATTTGAAGGTCAAACAAAAGCAAAATTAGGAAACCCAGAAGCTAAGCCTGCGGTTGAGGCTGCTACGTCAGAAGGCTTGTCGGACTATTTGGAAAGAAATCCATCGGATGCCAGGGCAATTGTAGAAAATTGTTTGCTTGCAACAAAGGCAAGATTGGCAGCTAAAGCAGCCAGACAAACTGTTTTAAGAAAAGGAGCTTTAGAGGGTTTGGCTTTGCCTGGAAAGCTGGCAGATTGTTTATCTCGCAGACCAGAAGAATCGGAGATATATATCGTTGAGGGAGACTCTGCCGGAGGTTCTTCAAAACAGGCAAGGGACAGAAGATTCCAAGCAATTTTGCCTTTGCGTGGAAAAATTTTGAATGTGGAAAGAGCAAGGTTGGATAGAATGTTGGCTTCAAAAGAAATTAAGGCTTTGATTATTGCGATGGGAACCGGAATTGGCGAAGACTTTAATATTGAAAAATTAAGATATCACAGAATTGTAATTATGACCGATGCCGACGTTGATGGGGCCCACATTAGGACGTTACTTTTAACTTTTTTTTATAGGCACTTTAAACCGATTGTAGAAGGTGGGCATATTTATATTGCTCAGCCACCGCTTTTTAAAATTTCATCTGGGAAGACGGCTCAATATGCATATACAGACGAACAGAGAGATAAAATTGTAAAAGACATTGGTAAAACTTCGGTTTCGATACAGCGATACAAAGGTCTTGGAGAGATGAACCCAGAACAACTTTGGGATACAACAATGAATCCTGAAAACAGAACATTATTACAAGTTACAATTGATGAGGCTCATGAGGCAGATAAAACTTTTGATATTTTGATGGGAGAGGAAGTTGAGCCAAGAAAAAAGTTTATTCAAACTCATGCCAAATCCGCAACAAATTTGGATATATAGAATTAATTTCTAATTCTCAATTTCTAATAAAATTAAAGATATAAATTATAAAAATGTTTGATAATTTAAAAAAGATTGCAGAGTTAAAAAAGATGCAAGACTCTTTTAAAAAAGAGAAACTAACAATTGAAAAAAGGGGAGTGTCGGTTACTATAAACGGGAATATGGAAATTGAAGAAGTAAAATTAAATCCAGAACTGGAAATAGAAGATCAACAAAATTTAGTAAAACAGTGTTTTAATGAAGCTAAAGAAGAAATTCAAAAAACGCTGGCTAAATCATTGATGGCTTCGGGATTGGGATTTTAAAGCGTCATAAATATAAAAATCGCCTTAGGGCGATTTTTAGTTGTCGGTTATTGACATATGGTTGTTTTTGTTATATAATTAATATAGTACATAGGTTTTTTTATTCCCCCTCTTTTCTATGGAAAGGAATCTGAAATGTCACAAGTTATGGAGCCAACAGACAGGAGTGCCATAGAAGCAGCAGAAGAAGAAGCTCTTCTTCTAGAGGCTTTAATCCGCGAAAATCAAATCGCGGCTGATCAAGAAGCGTCAGAGGCTTATTTACTCAACATGAGCGTTGACGAGTATAAGCGACATCTCGCAGACCTTTGCCAAGATGCTGCCGATATTGGAACGGATGGCCCATTTTAAACAAGGAGGTTTGATATTATGTTAGAAGGAGATGATTTTGACAATGCTTTTCCGTCGGACATTCCCGATTCTGATTGGAACTCTGATACCATCCATGCTCTTTGCGAGTTTGGGATTGCTGATCCAACAGACGAAGAAGGTTTGTGTGATTCAGAGGATGAAGAACGTTTCCTTCATCATTTAAGGATGGCGGGATGAACCATGCAGCCCCCAATAGCCCTATAGTTGCGAAAGCACACTATGGGGCTTTATTTTTTTATGTTATACTTTAATTAAGAAGGTCACTTGACTAATAATAGTTTTTCGGCTATTATAATAGTAGATGACCTTCGGGTCTTTTTTTAAACCAAGAAATTATATGAAATTCACAGATAAAACAAAAGAGTTTTTTAAAGAAGTTTACGTTGAGATGAGGCGAGTAAGCTGGCTTTCACGTAAAGAAATTGTAAAATATACATTGATTGTTTTAGGATTTACCATTATATCGGCTGCATTTTTAGGCGGGTTGGATTATATTTTTACATTAGTAATAAAGAGTTTTCTTTTAAAATAGTATTTAAGATATATAATCTTAAAAATATAAAATATGCCAAAACAAGTAGTAGAACAAGAACGAAATTGGTATGTGCTTCATACTTATTCGGGATATGAAGACGCTGTAGCAAAAAACCTCAAGCAGAGGATTGAGTCTTTGGGTATGGAAGACAAGATTTTTAATGTTATTGTTCCTAAAGAAAAAAAGATTAAGATTAAAAACGGAAAAAGAAAAACAGTAGAAGAAAAAATTTATCCAGGATATGTTTTGGTTGAGATGATAGTTACAGATGCCTCATGGTATGTTGTTAGAAACACCCCAAGGGTTACAGGATTTTTAGGAGCAGGCACAACACCAGTCCCAGTTTCAAAAGCAGACATTGATGACTTAATGAAAAGAATGGAAGTTGGCGAACCAGAATTTACAATTGATTTTGAAATTGGCGCCACAGTTAAAATTACAGATGGGCCGTTTAAGGGTTCCGAAGGCAAGGTTTCTGAAATTGATAAAGAAAGAGGAAAGATTAAGGTGCTAGTAAACATGTTTGGAAGAGATACGCCGGTAGAATTAGATTCATTGCAAATACAAAAAGTAGGTAATTAAAAAACTAAATATTGCTTTTAAACATATATCAAATATAAGGATATTAGTTTATCACATAGTATTTAGACAAAAAGATGGCAAAAGAAATTAAAGCAGTTGTTAAGGTTCAAATCCAGGCAACAAAAGCAACCCCTGCACCACCAATTGGTCCTGCATTGGCTCCTCACGGATTAAATATTGCTGAATTCTGTCAAAAATTTAATGCAGCAACTCAAGCAATGGCGGGCTATATTGTGCCAGCAGAGGTAACAATTTATAAGGACAGAACATTTACCTTTAAAATGAAGACACCTTTGGCAGCAGAATTAATAAGAAAAGCCATTGGGGTTGAAAAGGGATCTGGAACTCCAAATAAAACAAAAGTTGGAAAAATTACAAAAGCCCAATTAAAGGAAATCGCAGAAAAAAAGATGCCTGACTTAAACACAACAGACATCGAGCAAGCAATCAAAATTATTGCTGGGACAGCTAAGTGCATGGGTGTTGATGTAATAAACTAAGCATTAAAAAATCAAGCGTCAAAAGCGCTTGATTTTTTGTTACCGCAAGTGGTAAAATGATTAAACTAAAATTAAGAATTAAAAAATATGGCACGACCAACAAGAGATCAATATTATTTAAACATAGCCAAAGAGGTTGCTCAAAGAGGAACTTGTTATAGATCAAGATTCGGAACGATTATTGTTAAAGATGACCAAATGGTTTCAGCCGGTTATATCGGTGCTCCGCGAGGAACGAAAGATTGCACAGAAAGAGGGGGTTGCTTAAGAGATGAATTAAAAATTCCACACGGGACGCAATATGAAGCTTGCAGAAGTGTTCATTCTGAAATGAACGCAATTATAAATGCAGCCAGAGCAGGGGTGAGCTTATTGGGAGCTACTATGTATATGCATGCGGAAAATCCAAAAAATGGAGAGTTGGTTGATGCTTTGCCATGTTACATTTGTAAGAAAATGATTATCAACGCTGGCATAGGGAAATTCATTGGAAAAACTAAAGATGGAGTTGTTAAAATTTATCATGTTGAGGATTGGGTTGCGGAATGGAAACAAGGAGATGTGTTAGACGACAAGCAACAGTATGGAAAAGACCGCAATATCAAAGATAGTTTAATTTCTGCCGATGAAATCAGAACTAATAATGTAGAAAATCCAAACCAAAAACAATTTAAAAGCATAAAGGAAATTTTAATGCACGAAGGCAAAAAAGAAAATATTGATAATTTGGGAGGGGGAAATCATTTAATAGCATAATATTATGGCAAATAAAGACGATGAATTAGTTTTGGTGGTGCCAAGCAACAAACTTTTTGAGAAGGGGATTTGGCAAGGTTTAAAAACAGATAACTTGGATTATTATTTAGAATTAATAAAAAATAATTGCGAGTTTAGAAGAAGGGGAGATGTTGAAAATGACAATTCTGTTCAACAAATAATCCCTTATATCCTTTTCAGTTTTGAAAACCCCGTAAACGGGACAGGTAAATTTTTTGCTTATAAATATTTGGCAAAAGCGGGGGAACAAAGATTAATAAATGACGACTATCAGTTGGGAGTTGGCGGACATATAAACAAAGAAGATGTTAATAATGCAAAAGATGTTGTTGAAACAGGAATGATGCGGGAATGGGAGGAAGAAGTGGACTTTAAAGGAAACTTAATTAGCAAAAAATTAGTTGGAATAATTAATGACGACTCAAGACCAGTTGAGCAAGTGCACTTAGGATTGGTTTATCATTTTGTTGGAGATAGTGCAGATATTCAGATTAAAGAAACAGACAAAATGGCCGGAAATTTATTTTCAATAAAAGAAATCGGTGAGAATATAGGTCATAGCCCTTGGATGAAAATAGTTTACGAAAATTATTTATCAAAATTGGTATGAAATTTAAAAATGTAATTTTTGATTGGTCTGGAGTAATAAAAGATTGTTTTGATGCTCACGTATGGAGTGTTGGAGAAATGATGAAAATTTTTGGAGGCTCAGCGATATCAAAAGAAGAGTTAAAGGAGGAATGGAAACAGCCATATATGAATTTTTGGAATAAATATTTTCCAAATTTAACACTTCAAGAAGAGCAAAGAGTTTACCATGAAGTGCTTTTACAAAAGGATTGTCCAAAATCTTATTCTTATCCCGGAATTGTAGATGTCATTAAAAGACTGAAGGCTCAAGGGGTTTTTCTTGCGATTGTAAGTTCAGACTCACCAAAAACGCTTTTGCCAGAAATTGAAGAGTATCATTTAGAAAATATTTTTGACGAGATAATAACAAATGTGCCAGACAAGGCAGATGGTGTAAATAAAATTTTAACAGAGAATGATTTAAATAAAGAAGAGACTATTTTTATAGGAGATAGCAATCATGAGATTGAAGTTGGTAAACTTTTTGGAATAAAGACGTTGGGAGTAACATGGGGATTTTGTCCGGAAGAAAGATTAAAAGCATTAAACCCTGACTATTTGGCAAGAAATATTAACGAACTAGAAAATATTTTATTATCATAAAAACTATGATTAAAAATAATTATTCAGGAAAATTTATTGTAATAGAGGGGCTTGATGGTTCTGGGAAATCAGCTCAAGTTGATTTGGTGGTAGAATATTTAAAACAGCAAGGCAAAGAAGTTATTTTAACAAAAGAGCCCACAACAGAATCCAATGCCGGCAGAAAAGTGAGGCAAGCTTTGAAAGGAGAAATTGTTGTTGAACCATTAGAATTGCAAAAGCTTTATGTTCAAGACAGAAGAGAACATCTGCAAAATAAAGTTGTTCCAGCACTGGAAGGAGGCAAATTTGTTATTTCTTCAAGGTATGCATTTTCAACTTTTGCTTATGGCGGGTCTGATGGATTGGACGTGGATTTATTGATAAAATTAAACGAAGAATTTTTGTTGCCGGATTTAACAATTATTGTTGATGTTAATCCCGAGCATTGCATCCAAAGAATCGAAAGCCGTGGAGAAGAAAAGGAACTTTTTGAAAAATTGGAAAAGCTAAAAAGAGTAAACGAGTTTTATAAAAAAATGCCAGATATGTTTGAGAATGTTTTTGTTGTGGACGGAGAAAAATCTATACCAGAAGTTTTTGAAGAAATTAAAAAATTAATTTTTGAAAAATTAAAATAATATGGAAATTTTACAAAACGCAGGTAGTTACAAAATATTGGCAATTATGGCTGGTATCAATGGCGAAAGCCCGTTGTCGCTTATTGAAGTTGCGGGCAGAACGGCATACCAGAGTAGAGATAAAATAAATGAAGAATCAGCCGTTAAATTTTCAACAATGCTGAGAAAAAGGCATCACGAGTCTGTATTAGAGCATTCTTGCATGGTTGTTGAGTTTAATGACCTTTCCCGTGGCTTTACGCACGAGTTAGTAAGGCACAGGCTAGCCTCATTTACCCAAGAATCCACAAGATATGTTGATGAAGATAAATTTAAAGTTGTAATTCCGCCAAACAAAAATCCTGACGAAAAACTGGTTGATTTGAAATTACCCGACGGAGGAACTTTTAAGGCTTCGTTTGCAGATTGGGTTGGGTTAAACGAGCAAATGTATAAAGGGTTGCGCGCAGCTGGCTGGATGCCACAAGATGCAAGGCAAATTTTGCCAACAGGAATCAAGTCTCAGATTGTGGTTACGGCAAACTTAAGAGAATGGCGTCATATATTTAAGATGAGATGTGCAGTTGATGCTCATTGGGAAATTAGAAAGGTTATGGTGGACTTGCTAAAAGAAGTCCAGCAAAAAGTGCCTGTTGCGTTTGACGATTTCAAAATTTCTGAAGATGGTCAAAGCGCCGCCGTAGAAATGTAAAAATAGAAAGAACCTTGAAATAGAGGTTCTTTTTTTGTATATTAAAACAATATGACATACAAACCAACAATAGGCTTAGAAATACACGCAGAGCTAAAGACGAATTCAAAGATGTTTTGCTCGTGCAAAAATGATCCGGACGAAAAACGTCCTAATTTTAACGTTTGCCCGATTTGTATGGCTCATCCAGGAACCTTGCCAGTAGCAAATCAGGAAGCAATTAAGGCTGTTATTAAAACAGGAATAGCTTTAAATTGTGAAATCGCTAGGAATTCAAAATTTGATAGGAAAAATTATTTTTATCCGGATTTGCCAAAAGGTTACCAAATTTCTCAGTATGATATGCCGCTTTGCGGAAAAGGATTTTTGGAAATTGAGGGCCGCAAAATTGGAATAACAAGAATTCACCTTGAAGAAGATACTGGCAGATTGGCACACCCCGAAGGAGCTGACTATTCTTTGGTTGATTATAACAGAGCAGGCATTCCATTGATGGAATTGGTTACAGAGCCCGATATAACCTCTGGCAGAGAAGCCAGATTGTTTGCAGAAGAATTGCAGATGATTTTAAGATATTTGGGAGTTTCCTCAGCTGATATGGAAAAGGGGCAGATGAGGGTTGAGGTTAATATATCAATAAGCAAAGGAAAAACTCTTGGCACAAAAGTTGAAATTAAAAATTTAAACTCTTTTAAGGTTGTAGAAAAAGCAGTTGATTTTGAAATTGTTAGGCAAAGGGAAGTGCTAGAGTCTGGAGAAAAAGTTGTCCAGGAAACAAGGGGTTGGCATGATAAAAAAGAAATTACATTTTCGCAAAGAGAAAAAGAAGAAGCGCATGACTACAGATATTTCCCAGAACCAGATTTGCCGCCTTTGTATTTTGACGAAGCATTTATTGAAAAAATACAGGGACAAATTCCAGAATTGCCAGAACAAAAAAGATTTAGGCTGGCAAAAGAATTTGGTTTGGAAAAAAATCCAATAGAAATTTTTGTGGTCAATAAAGATTTAAGCGAATATTTTGAAAAAGTTGTTTCTGAATTTGACGAGTGGCTAAAGATAGAAAAAATAGAAGGCGGCGATAGGCTTTATAAATTAGTTGCCAATTATTTAATTTCCGATATTCAAGGTTTATTACAAGGAAAAGAGTTTATTGAAAAAGAGTTTAAAATTACCCCAGAAAATTTTGCCGAATTTATAAAGATGATTTATAAAGGTGAGATTGGTTCTAAAGTGGCAAAAATGGTTTTATTGGATATGTTTAACACAGGATCTGATCCGTCCAATATTGTTAAAGAAAATAATTTGGGCCAAATGACCGATGACTCAGCTTTGGAAAAAATTATAAATCAGGTTGTAGAAAAAAATCCCAAAGCAGTTGAAGATTATAAAGCAGGCAAAGAAAACTCTATACAATTTTTAGCGGGTCAAGTAATGAAAGAAACAAGAGGAACCGCTAAGCCAGAAAAAGTACACGAGCTGTTAAAGAAAAATCTACAATAATTAAAAAATCCCCGAAGGGGGATTTTTTAATTCAAGAATTTTTTTACTAATTTTTCAGCTTCTTTTTGATTGCTTACCCAATGTATTCTTTTATCACGTTTAAACCAGGTTATTTGCCGTTTTACATAATGTTCGGATTCTATTTGAATTTTATCTATCATCTCTTGGTAGGAGATTTTATTTTGAAGATATTGTGCGACAAATTTGTATTCTAATCCAAATTCTTCCAGACGTTTCCATGAAAGTCCAGATTTATGAAGTTTTTTTACCTCATTTATCAAGGCGTTATTTTCAAGTCTTTTTAGTAGTCTTTTTTTAATATTCTTTTTAAGTTGGGCTTGAGATATCTGAATCCCAATTTGCAATACAGAAAGTTGGGGGGACGTCGGACGTCCCCCCAACTTTAAGGATGGGACGGGCTTGCCGGTTGTTAAAACAATTTCTAAAGCCCTTATTAGACGATGGGGATTATTTTTATCTATCGATTGGGCTCTTATAGGGTCTTTTTTTAGTAGCATTTGGTAAAGCTCTTCGTTAGATTTTTTTTCTAATTCCTTTCTCAGCTTCCAATTAGGTTTAACTTCTGGGATTATAATGCCGTCGACAATTGATTGAATATAAAATCCTGTGCCACCAACCAAAATTGGTAATTTATTTTTCTTCTGAATTTTTTTAATCGCGGTCAAAGCCAACTTTTGATATTGCGAAACGGAAAATTTTCTTTTTGGATTTGCTACGTCCAAAAGGTAGTGGGGGACGCCTTGCGTCTCTTTTTTTGTAACTTTTCCAGATCCAATATTCAGCCCCTTATAAACCTGTCTTGAGTCAGCCGAAACCACCTCGCCATTGTATTTTTTGGCTAGTTTTATAGACAGGTCGGTCTTTCCTGATGCGGTTGGTCCTAAAATGACGATTAGTTTATTTTGTGTGTTTACTCTTGACATTGATGTAATATTATGATATAATTAATATATTGAAGAATGAGTATTTCACTTGTTCTTAAAAATTAGCACACTTTATTTTTGGAGGAAATTGTAATGAAGTTCTTAACTTTCTTATTTGTAGGTTTGTTGGTGGTTGTATTATTTGCATGGATAATTGCCCCCAGAGGCAATGAGTGGGGACAAGAGTCCTCGTCGGTCAGCAAGTACGACGGCTTTGAGATCGTCGGGTGTTTGGACAACGCCGTGGCCGTTCGTGTGACTGTCAGCAATCCTGGTAAGTACATTAAGGCTTTGCAAGACGCCGTAGAATTGACTGAAGGTAAGACTGGTAAGAAAGTTTCCGAAATCAAATGTAGCGGGACACCAAGCATATACCATCTTTATCTGCAAAAGCCAGAACCTGGCGAATAATCGCGAGTTTCCTCGCAAGGGCGCAAACGCGTCTCGACACTCAACATTGGGTGTCGTTTTTTTATTCAATTTCTCCTTTTAGTGTGAAGGGCTGGGCTTCTGTTATTTTTACTTTAACAATTTTTCCTAAGATATTTTTTGAAGACTTAACTTTTATTGTTTTGTAATGTTCGTCTTTACCGAAATAATTTTCTCCTCGGTTTTCATTAAATAAAACCAAAACTTCTTTGCCAACTAACAGTTTATTTTTTTCTAAAGCTGTTTGTTTTAAAATCTCTGTTAAAACTTTTTCTCTGCGTTTTTTTTCGTCCCACGAAACATTGTCTTTTAGTTTTGCTGCAGCAGTTCCTGCTCTTGGCGAATATTTATTTATATAAGCCATATCATATTTAACATCGCGAAAGAGTTTTGCAGTATTCTCAAACTGTTTTTTTGTCTCTCCTGGGAATCCAACAATTATGTCGGTTGATATGGCAATGCCTGGTATCTTTTTTCTTAGTTTTTCAATTTTATTTTTATAGTCTTTGATTGTATAATGGCGATTCATTGACTTAATAACTTTATCATCTCCAGATTGAGCTGGTAAATTTAAATAAGGAGTTATTTTGCTTTGCCATGCCGAAGCCTTTGGCGAAGGCTGGCCGCCGATTGCCATAGCCTCTATAACATCATCGTTAAAATCCTTAGGATGAGAAGAAGTAAATCTTATCCAAAATTCTCCTGGAATTTTATTTACCATTTTTAAAAGTTCAGAAAAATTATTTTTACCGTCTTTATATGAATTTACGTTTTGCCCCAAAAGCCATATCTCTTTATAGCCATTTTTAACTAAATTTTTTACCTCTGCAATTATTTTTTTGGCTGGTCTTGAGACTTCTCTGTCTCTGGCATAGGGAACAACACAATAGGAGCAAAAATTGTTACAGCCTGTCATTATAGGAACATTAGCCGAAAATTTAGAAGAATATTTTGGAGTGATATCTAAATAATTTTTTAGATTGCTTCGCTGAGGTCGGGAAATCCTGCTTCGCAGGAATTTCTCGCGACCCGCCACTCGCAATGACGAGTTCAAAATTCCAGGGATTTTTTTGATGTCTTTTATGTCTACTAAATAATCAAAACCTTTTTCAAATTTTGGTTTGTCTTTTTTGATAATACATCCTGTTAAAATAGTTTTTAGCTTTGGGTTAGATTTTTTGATTATTTTGAACTTTTCAATAAGTCCATGAATGCGATCAACTGCGGATTGTCTTACAGAGCACATTGTAACAACAATCAAATCAGCACTGTTTATGTCGTCAGTGCTTTTATATCTCATAGATTCTAAAACAGAGGCGATACGTTCGGCATCGCTTATGTTCATTTGGCATCCAAAAATAATAATATGATACTTCATTTTTTAAAAGTTAAGTGAGGTCTGACCTCATCGCATCTCTTCCTTTTTTTCCTTGATAAAATATCGCCATTTTTCTAAAAATTCTACGAACACAGAAAATGGCATATCTATTAAAGCATTAAAGAAGGCTGCAACGGCGTTATATTTTTTCCATTTGTTTGAAATCCATTTTCCCAATCCCTGGACTGGTAAAAATAAAACATCGGCTAGAAAGCTTAAAAATCCCTCTTTTTCTTCTTCTATTGTTAATTCTTGGGCTCTTTTTGCCACGGCTGTTCCGGCAAATAAGATTAAGGCAATAAATACCATATTTATAGCAATAGACGAAATTGGAAAACCAAAATAACTAAAAGCAAAATATATGGCTCCAAAAGATATAAAGGCCGATGTTACATATACAAGCGAAATTATTACCCTTGAAATAACGCCCTTTTTCTGTCGCAGTTTTATTTCGTAAGTATCTAGGCTGTCTCTTTTGTAAACAATTTTCATGGTTTCCATTACAACAATGTTTAAATTTTTGTCAGAAGGTTTTTTAATTGATGAAACCATGGCAAACATTAAAATTGTTGGTATCAATACATCGGCTACCAGCATTAAACCATTTTGGCTTTCAGTTGGAATTATTTTAGACAAAATAATCAATAATAAAAATAAAGACAAAATTTTTGTTACAAAAATCGATATTGTAGAATAAACGGCCGCTCTTTCCATTCTTGTTTTTAAAGTAGCCAGTCTTTGCGAATAAGCTTTTTTAATTAAAGATTCCAGCTTGGCAGGATCTAAAATTTCTTTGCCCGACTGGGTTATATTTTCTGCTGATAAAACATCTCCCAATAGTAAATATGGAGTATCATATTTTTCACAAATCGCGTAAAACTTTGTTGCAATCGGATTTGCCAAATCTTTTTCAATGCCTCGCCAGATTTTAAAAATTGCCTGCGAAATTCCTGTTAAGAATTGTTCATCGCTTTTTTTCCATTTGGGATATTTAAAAATAAGCAGGTTATAGCTAAGCATTGGTTTATCTAGTTTAAAAAGAGCCTGCTGAATTGCAATATAAATTTGAGTATCGGTATTTTCTTTTTTCAAAAGTCCCAGAGTGTAGATTTTATCCGAAACTTTTATTTTTTCTTTCATTAATGAAAACATAAAATCCATTAAAGATTTTTCTTTAATGGACGGCACCAGCGCATCTTCAACCTCGCAAGAGGCAACTTCCAAAAACCAATTATAAAAATCAAGTCCCGATTTTCCTTCTCTATTTTCCGGAGAATTTTTTAAAATGAAAACATACCTGTTGATTATATCCTGAACTTCTTCTATTTTTGATTCTTGAATTTTGTCGTTGGGTAAGTGTCCACCCCTGATAAGTTCTAAAATAAGAAATTCCGCTGTTTCATTTTGCGTTGAAAATCCATTTAACTCAAGGTCAAAAAACTTTCTTTTAAGCTTTCTTATTATGGCAGCCCTGCGCATTAAGTGTTCTTCTTTCCATTCAACTACGGTTCTGATTTGCTCGTAAAAAGCGGCGACCTTCATGGCTACTTCGTCAACGTGAACAGTGGCAGTTTCTAAAACAGAATTTTCTTGCTGATTTGATAAGTTATATTGTGCAATTAACTTTTTGGTTGCATCGGATAGTTCTGTCATAGCGGTTTTAGAGCGTGGCAAGGGAATTGTCGCCGAACGCTTGATACCTTTAGTGTTCGGCGAGTTTGCTATTGCCCGTTTACTTTTTGGTTTCAATTTCGTTTTTTATCTTTTCAGCAAACGCATCAATTTTAATAGCTCCTAAATCTCCTTTGCCTCTTTGTCTTACCGACACCGACTGAGCTTCTATTTCTTTGTCACCGATAATCAAAAGATAAGGAATTTTTTGCATTTCGGCTGCTCTAATTTTTTTTCCAAGAGTTTCATTTTCGTTTTTCAATTCAATGCGGATATCATTTTTTTGCAGCTCCTTTTCTATTTTTTTTGCATAGTCAAAATGTTTTTCAGAAATTGGTATAATGGCAACCTGAACAGGGGACAGCCATAGTGGAAAAGCCCCGGCAAAGTGTTCAATCATAACGCCCATAAATCTTTCCAGAGATCCAGAAATAGCTCTGTGAATAACAACTGGTCTTTCGGCCTCGCCTTTTTCATTTACAAAGGAAAGATTAAATCTTTCTGGCAAATTAAAGTCGCACTGTATTGTGGCTAATTGCCATTCTCTGCCGATTGCATCTTTAAACATGAAGTCTAATTTTGGTCCGTAAAATGCCGCTTCGCCTTCTATTCTTTTGTAATTTAATTTGTTTTGTTTGGCTGTTTCTTCAAGCGCAGATTCTGCTTTTTTCCAAACTTCATCTTTGCCTAAATACATGTTTTTATCTTTTCCTCTAACAGAAAGCCTAACCCAATATCCATCCATCATATTCATAGTTGTATAAAAAGCTTTGATAATACCAACAATAGTGCTGACTTCTTCGGAAATTTGAGATACTCTGCAAAATAAATGTCCGTCATCTTGAGTGATAGCCCTTACCCTTGTCAGTCCTGATAATTGACCAGCCTTTTCATATCTGTAAACTGTTGCCGGCTCAAAATATCTAACAGGCATATCTCTGTATGAAAATTGATTATCGCAGAATATTTGCATGTGGTGAGGGCAGTTCATAGGCTTCATAAAAAAATCTTCATCTCCGCCCTTTACTTTAAAAATTTCTTCTCCAAATTTTGCAGCATGTCCTGAAGTTTCGTATAATCCCTTTTTAGTAATATGGGGAGTCCAGACCCTTTGATATCCTTTATTCTTATGTAAATCCCATAAATAATCTTCAAGCTCTTTTCTGATAATCATTCCTTTTGGTTGCAGCATTGGAAGCCCTGCGCCAACTAAATCTGAAAGAGTAAATAACTTTAAATCTCTGCCAATTTTTCTGTGATCTCTTCTTTCTGCCTCTTCCATCATTTTTAAATAAGCCATCAATTCTTCTGGAGTTTCAAAAGCCAATCCATAAATACGAGTTAACATTTTATTTTTTTCATCTCCTCTCCAGTAGGCTCCTGCAATTTTTGTTATTTGAAAAGAGTTAGGATTTATTTCCTTTGTGTTTTTGATATGAGGTCCTTTGCATAAATCCGTGAAACTTCCGTTTGTATAAGTTGTTATAGTTTTATCTTTTAACTCAGAAATTAATTCTAGCTTGTAAGGTTGGTTTGCAAAAAGTTTTTTAGCTTTTATTTTTGAAATTTCTTCCTTTTCAAATTTTTCATTTTGCAAAATTATTTCCTTCATTCGCTTTTCAATTTTTTCTAAATCTTTTTCTTCTAAAGGTTTTGAAAATTGAAAATCATAATAAAAACCATTTTCAATTGAAGGTCCAATTCCTAATTTTGTTTTAGGATAAAATTCCAGCACAACCTGTGCCATTATGTGAGATAGGGAATGACGTATTTTTTCTATATTTTCCATAATATTTTATATATATTAAAACAAAAAACCTCGTTTCAATATTAAATTAATTATTTAATACTAGAACGAGGTTTTAACCACGCGGTTCCATCTAGTTTTCCGCCTTATCAGCGGACACTTATTTGGGTAAGACTAACTTAGAATTTTTGATTTATCACCGCGAGGTGACACCTGCTTGGTGAGCAAGGCAATCGTTAGTATTACTATTTATAGTATAGTCCAGAGAAAAACCTAAGTCAATATATTTAGAATTAATACTTCTATGTCCAGAGAACGCGGTTTTTATTGTGCGTCATTGCGAGCGAGCTGGCAGGCGAGCGTGGCAATTTATGATTTTGTGTACAGACTCTGAATTCCGGGTCAGGCCCGGAATGACACGAAAGAATTAGATTTCTCTTGGAACGATAATCTCTTGAGCATCATCAGCAACTATCTTAATCTCCCCGTTACGGTCGTCAACTCGGCCGGCAACAAAAACAATTTTGTTTTCTTGAAGGGCGTTTGGATTTCTTTCTAAAAGATTTGGGAAAATTACAACTTCGGCCTTTGCTGTTAAATCTTCAAGTTTTAAAAACAGCATTGGTTTTCCATTTTTTGTAATTATTTTTTTGACAGAAGAAATTAGTCCGCCAACAACAATTTTTTTATCTACCAACGTTCTGTCAACTTTTATTAAAGGAGTAGTTCTTTTTTCTAAAAGTTTTTTAAAACTGTTTAGCGGATGCGAACTAACATAAAGTCCAAGCAGTTCTTTTTCCCATCCAAGTTTTTCAAACTCGCTGGCAGGCTGCGCATCGTTAAGTTTTATATCATTGGTAACAATTGTTGTTGATGCAAAAAGCCCTATCTGATTTGTGTTTTTATTTTTATTATCTTCCCTGGCAATTTCAAGCATTCTTTCCAGGTTTTGTAAAAGTTTGTTTCTTTCCTCAAATTGATCAAAAGCTCCTGCCTTAATTAAGGCTTCCATTGATTTTTTGTTTAAATCTTTAACTGGAATCCTGTATATAAAATCTCCAATTGATTTAAATGGCCCATTGTTTTTTCTTTCTTCAACCGTTGAATCAATTATGTTAACGCCAACATTTTTAATTGCCAATAATCCAAATCTTATCTGGTTCTTTCCCTGGACAACTGTAAAGTTTTTTAAAGATTCGTTAATGTTTGGCGGCAAAACTTCCACTTCCATTTTTTTGCATTCATCAATTAAAAACGAAATTCTTTCAACGTCGGCTTTTTCTGAGGTTAAAACCGATGCCATAAATTCAACAGGGAAGTGGGCTTTTAGATAAGCTGTTTGATAGGCGATTGTGGCATAAGCTGCCGAGTGGGATTTATTAAATCCGTAAGCTGCAAATGGTAAAATCCATTGCCATAATTCCGCGGCAACTTTTTTTGATGCGCCATTTTCTATTGCTCCGTTAATAAATTTTGTTTCTTGCGCATCAAGCAACTCTTTAATTTTTTTACCAACGGCTTTTCTTAAAACATCAGCCTCTCCCAAAGTAAATCCGCAAACCTCTTGAGCAATTTTCATTAACTGCTCTTGGTAAATACAAATTCCGTAAGTATCTTTTAAAATAGGCTCTAATTTTGGGTGTATGTATTCAATTGTTTGGTTTCCGTGCTTCCTTTCAATATAGTCTGGGATAAATTGCATAGGTCCCGGACGATACAAGGCAACCATAGCGGTGATATCTTCAAAGGTTGATGGAACTAATTCTTTTAAATATCTTTTCATTCCATCAGATTCCAACTGAAACACAGAAGTTGTTAAAGCGTCTTGCAAAAGTTTATAGGTTAAATCGTCGTCGTAAGGAATATTTTCTAAATCAATTTTTAAATTATTATGCAAAACATAAATACGCGCCAAAGTATCTTCTATTATGGTGAGGTTTTTTAATCCCAAAAAGTCCATTTTTAAAAGCCCCAAATCTTCAATGCTGTGCCCTTCATATTGTGTGATAACTCCAACTTCCGAATCTCTTGGCCTTTGCAGTGGGACAGAATCTGTTAAAGGGTCTGCTGCAATCACAACTCCGCAGGCATGGGTTGAAGCATGGCGGGCAACGCCTTCTAATTTTTTTCCAAGGTCAATCAATCTTTTTGCCATTGGGTCGGATTCGTACATTTCTTTAAACTCGTCAACTTTTTCCAAAGTTTCGGCTAAATCCATTCCCATAGGAATCATTTTTGCAAGCTGGTCGCAATAAGAATAGGTGTATTGCAAAGCTCTGCCAACATCACGCACAACAGCGCGAGCCGCCATTGTTCCAAAAGTAATAATCTGAGCAACGTGGTCTTGCCCGTATTTATCTGCAACATATTTTATAACTTCGTCTCTGCGTCTGTCGGCAAAGTCCATATCAATATCTGGCATGGAAATTCTTTCTGGATTTAAAAATCTTTCAAAAAGTAAATTATGTTTTAACGGATCAACGTTTGTAATTTTAGTTAAGTAGGCAACAATAGAACCTCCAGCCGAACCTCTTCCAGGGCCTACAACAATTCTGTTTTGTTTTGCCCAGTTTACAAAATCTTGGACGATTAAAAAGTATCCGGCAAAGCCTGTTTTTTCAATTACAGAAAGTTCGTATTTTAACCTTTCTACTACTTTTGGATCGGGATTTTTTCCATATCTTGGCTCTATGCCATTCCAGCACAATTCCTCTAAATATTCTTCAGCGGTTTTTCCTTGGGGCAACGGAAATACTGGCAACTTTGTTTTTCCTAATTCAATTTCCACGTTGCACATGTCTGCAATTTTTTGGGTGTTTTCAAGGGCTTCGGGAAACTCTTTAAACTCTTCAGCCATTTGGTCCGGGCTTTTCATTGAGAAGTCGTCCTGGGTCATTGATAACCTTTCTGGGTCGTTTATATCTGCCCCTGTGTTTATCAACATCAAAACATCCTGAGCTTCGGCATCTTCTTTTTTTAAATAGTGTATGTCGTTTGTGCAAACCAAAGGAATGCCGGTTTTTTTGGAAAGTTCGGCAATTCGTTTATTAGCAGTTGCCTGCTCTGGAATTGATGCGTGGTATTGAATTTCCAGATAAAAGTTTCCTTTGCCAAACCAAGATTCATATTTTTTTGCCAAAGCTTCTGCTTCGTCAATTTTATTTGCCAAAAGCAATCTCGGAATTTTTCCTTGAATGCAGGCAGACAAACAAATCAAACCTTCGGAATGTTTTTCTAAAACTTCGTTATCAATTCTTGGCTTGTAATAATATCCGTCTAAATGGGCGATTGAAACAAGCTTTACCAAATTTTTATATCCTTGATGATTTTTCGCCAATAAAATTAAGTGATTTCTTGTAGCGTCAATCCCAGGCCTTTTATCAGTTAGTTTTTCAAATGCAGTGTAAAATTCGCAACCAATAATGGGTTTTACTTTTTTGGCTTTTGCTTTTTTATAAAATTCAACTGCGCCATACATCACACCGTGATCTGTTATTGCCACAGAATCCATTCCAAGTTCTTTTACATAATCCAAAAGCTCGTCTATTTTTGGTAAACCGTCGAGCAGGGAATAGTGGCTATGAACGTGTAAATGTGTAAATTTCATATGTATTGTCATTCCCACGAAAGCAGGAATCCAGATTTTAATCATTTATTTTACCTTTTCTAATCAGTTTTACAACTATTGACAACGAACCTATAAGATGATATAATTAATATAACAGTAACTTTAAATTACAGTCAAAACTCTAGTTAAGGAGAAATATCGTGACTAACGATAGAGAAACGTTCGAAATGCTTGTTGTGCTAGGCATGGTGGAACCTCTCGCCGCACTTGATGACAGTTGGTTGCCGAAAGAAGAACCTCCTGATGCGCAAGGTTTGCCACCACCAATAAATTGGCCTAAAACCATGCAAATGGCTAGAGAAGTGTATCCGCAGACGTATTAGCGGAATAGGACGGCCGGTTGAGTTAAGGTTTGAGCGGCAGGTGTCGCTCCCTTGTAGGTAAAAAACCTTCTCCCGACCGTCGGCCCCATAATCATAGAAGCGTTGCTTTTAAAAGCTTTGCTCTGGTTGTGGGGCTTTTTTATTTCAGAATATTTAATATGTCTCAAATGTATCTCAATGTCTCAAATATATTTCAATTTTTTAAACTTCATCTCGTCATATTTTGAACGACCGTTCAAAATATGACGAGTATAATTTTTTATGATATTATAAATTAATGAATGAAATAAAAGAAAAAATATTATTGCTTTTATTGGGCGGGCTAGCTTTTGGTTGTAGCTATACAGGTAACAAACAATTTAGAGTTTTAAAAACGATTTCTAAAGAATGGAAAAAAATAGATGCCAAAGAATTAAGAGAGGGGATAAGCTATCTAAACAGATTAGATTTTATAGATAAGTCCGAGGGCAAAAATGGAATAATTACATTATCATTAACAAAGAAAGGAAAATTAAAGGCATTAAATTGTCGGCTGGAAGCGATTAAAAATAAAAAAGATAAATGGGATGGGAAATGGCGTATGGTAGCATTTGATATACCAGAAAAATATAAACGAGGCAGAAATGCATTAAGAAATAAATTAAAGAAGATAGGATTTTGTGAATTGCAAAAAAGTGTTTTAGTGACTCCTTATAATTGCAGGGAAGAAATAATGCTTTTGGTTAAATTTTTTGAATTAGAGAAATACATTCGTTTTGGAGTTTTAGAATCGATTGATAATGAAGCCTATATCAAAAAAGTTTTTAAGATAGATTAAATTTATCTCGTCATATTTTCGACGGTCGTTCAAATTGTGACGAGTATAATGTGTGATATTTTTATAATTTAAATAAAGTATTATTGTTTGAAAAATGAAATACTCAAATTTTAATAAAAAAGATGAAGTTACCTAATTTTAATGAAGAAAAAAAGTTGTGGAAGCTTGGATATAATATAGTAGTTGGAATAGACGAAGCGGGTCGCGGACCTTTAGCAGGACCGGTTGTTGCCGCTGCTGTTTGTTTTAAAATTGAAAATTTAAAAATTAATAAATTTATTGAAAATTGGAAATTAGAAATTGAAAATTCAATAAGGGATTCAAAGCAGATGACAGCGAAACAGCGCGAAGACGCTTATAAAAAAATAATTCAATGCAAAAATATTGCGTGGGGAGTTGGAATTGTTTCAGAAAAAATTATTGATAAAATAAATATTTTAGAAGCCACAAAATTGGCGATGCAAAAATCTTTTAAAAAATTAAACCCCGACGCTTTATTGATTGACGGAAATTTTATTGTGCGACAAAACAGCGGCGCAAAAAAGATTTTACAAAAACCAATTGTTAAGGGCGATCAAAAAGTTTTTTCTATTTCTGCAGCGTCAATTATCGCAAAAGTAACACGAGATAGAATTATGGCAGAGTATCATAAAAAATATCCGCAGTACGGATTTGATAAACATAAAGGCTATGGCACAGCATCGCATTTTGCAAATTTGAAAAAATTTGGAGCTTGTAAAATCCACAGAAAAACTTTTTACCCTGTCAGCGAATTATAATAAAAAGGGCCTCCATTGCTGGAAGCCCCTGTGTTGATGGCCTAGTTGTTGCTGGCCAACTCACTTTGGAAAAGTTTTTGCTTATACGTAACAACTTTTCCATCAATGCTCATCGGCCTTAGGGCCAAAGACAAGTCATTATATTTCATTAGAACAGTATCGCCTTTCTTTAGGACGATTGATGTGTTTGCCTTATTGCTTTTACCGACAAGAGTAGATCCTCGCTTGCAGCGATAAGCCGAGGGATCTCCTATATCGCTAATTCCTTTTCCTTCCAAGACAAGAGATTTAAAGTTTTCAGGACGCTTTCCCTTAAACACATAATTGACGACTAAGACGATTTCGTCTCCTTGTCCTTGCGCCCAGTTAAATTTTATCCCCGGAAAAGAGAACTTGCGAAGAAGCCCAACCTTTAGGGATGAAACTTCTTTGTCGTCTGAAGCTGGAGGTTCTTCTATTTCTTTATTTGTCTCCTTTGCAGTTTTTTTCTCCGCCAAAGCTAGGCTCGGCGTTTTTTGGTTCGGGTAATTCTGGCCATCAAACGATTGCCATTCGTAAGAATATGACGATTCTGTGCCAGCTATTTTTTTATGCCTTAGTCCCACAAGCCTTGTGTCGGAGCGTAAAAGCAAAATAATATTATCTGGTACAGTAACCTGGTTTGGCTGGCGACTGTCAGCGACGACTAATATTTTTTTAGTGTCGCTTGGCGAATCACCTTTGTGGAAAGTATCTAGCATATAGTTGTACTTAAACTTGTAGCTAGATAAATACTCTTTGACCTTCTCAAAATCGGTTTCTCCTGTTACACAGTATTCCAGCGGTGGCTGATTTCCTATCTTGCCAACGAAGTAATTAACAGGGCCGTGATATTCTTTAATTTCCTCACCTTTACCTGTGGTGAGTAGGGAATATCCCACTGTGTTGGCTACAATGTAGCCAAGCTTTATGGAGCCGATTTGGGAATTCAACTCGTTGGGATGCTTAAATACAAACTCTCCTTTTCCGCTGGTTGCGGCGTGGGAAGACTTGAGTGGTGACTTTTCACAATAATAGAAGGGGCTTGAAATTGGTCCAAGCAGTTTGGTCCTCCCTTCCTTGTTGCAACGGTAAACACACCTGTCTTTGCCGAGGATTAGATAATCTTTCTCAGACACCCATGTTAAAGAACTACCTACAATGTCCATACCCAAGAGATTAATCTTGGCTTTTAAAATATTGTTTGTAGGTCTGATGAAGATTTCCTTGACACTGCCGCTTCCATGGACTTCTTGTTTAATCCCGCTTTCGCTAATACCTTTTTCAATATCTTTTCCTGCTACATATCCAAGCTTTCCTTGGCATTGTATAGCCAGAGAGCCGATACTTGAATCATCGGGTATCAGCGCTAAGCCTTCGCAATTTGGCAAGGAAAATTGAAATTCCCAATGCCGTGGCTTTTTAAATTTGGGATTTAGTTTCTCAAAGTTTTTTGCAGAAACTATTGGGCAATTAGATGCCCCATAAGAACCGTCTCTGGGAAATCCAGGGTACAGACGTTCAAATTCCCGAGCCAACAAATTGCAGGTTTCTTTCCCAGTTACAACATCAGGATCATCTTCGTGGTCGGCTCCAAAAATGGGGGAGTCAACTGCTCTAATTTCAACTTTCCATTGGCCGTTTTCCAATTGATACGCAAACGCCATCAATCCGTTTTTCATGAAGGTTGCAAAGCGGGCGTTTTTTGTAAGAGCTCGCCTTGTATAAATTCTTCCTTCCGGATCTCCGGATTCTCCGGCCGTAGTGGCCATTGAATTAAAATTTTCGTTTTTGTATTGGAATAGAGATACTGGTGGCCATTCTGCAACATTTCCATAGCGCGGAGAAAATGGATCGCGTATGGGGGCATCATAATGGTTATAGTTGCTGCTTAGCGAAAATATCGCGTTGCAAGAAGCTGGTCTTAAAGCATAAACCGGCGGATTAATGGGGCTATACAGCGACCATGCCATCCCGTTATGTGCCGACTCAAACACGATTTTTGATTCATTTGGCGAAATCGCAATATTGCTGATGGGTTTCTGCCAAAGAATATCCTTGCATTCTAGAGCCACACTGTCAGACCTGCGGTCGGTGTTTTTTTTGACTGGCCCCCAGATTTCTATTTGAAAAGTTCTTGGGGCTCCGTTTGGCAAGTCAACGCTATACACTTTTGAATCTTGCTTGCAAACAAAGGTTTCGCCGCTTCTTGACGCGGCAAATTCAGTCGGCTTAACAGAGAGTTTTTGGAAGTACGGATTGACTGAAGTAAAGTCAACTGCCTTTTTGGCATCAAGGTCATAATAGAAAACACGACCTTCTTCGTTCAGGTAGAAGAAGCCTCCGGAATTTCCGATTCCGTAACTGCCACCTTGAGGATATTTCTCGATTGAGGAATACTCGTTGGGGAAGACAAGGGCGGTTTCAAACCACCCAAACAGCACTGCCAGAATAATGAGGAACTTTTTCATGGCGCACTCCTTAAAGTGATAGAAGTTTAGTTCTATGAAGTTTTCAAAGAACGTTCAAAATACAGTAAAGTAACGTTATATAATTATACAATTAAACCAGTAGGTTTGTCAAATCAAAAATGGCTGAAATAATAGCTGTTTAAAATGGTTTTTTGCCTTTTTATACTTTACAGAGTTATCCACAGGGTTGCCATTTGTTATTGCTTTTATAAAAAAGGTATAATTACATAACGTGCAAAATAGTTTTAAAAGATGAAAACAAAATAACTATGATGAAAATAAAACAATCGTATCCAATATTATTAATATGTTTGGCGCTAGGTTTTTTAATAGCAGGGAGTGCGCTGGGAGTATTTGTCCAAAGTCAAAAAGACGCCCCTCAATTAAAAAAATTAGAAAGTCTCTTAAAGACTCTTAATTCGGAGGTAGTACCTTCGATTATCTCTTATGGAAAAGTTACCGGCATAGACGGCAGAAAAATTACAATGGCATTCAACGACGACTTGATTACAGTAAAAATAAAAGACAATGCTTCTATATATAATTTAAATGGCGCTGACACTGTTGACGTAAATCAGTCGCAAATTAATTTAAGCCAAATCAAAGTTGGCGATATGTTAAACGTTACTGTAACGGTTGACGCAGACGGAAACTTTGAGGGCGACGAAGTTATTAATTTTTCAAAAAACTAATAAATAATTAAACATTCAAAAATGAACAAAACAACATTGTCGTTTTCATTAGCAGCTATTATAGTTTTATCTCTTGTGGTTGGCTGCGTTATTGGAGTGGTATACCAGCAACAAAAAGACTCATCTCAAATACAACAAACAGCAACCACAATAGGAAACCTTTCTTCAAAGGTGGTTTCTGCCGTAGTAACTTATGGAGAAATAACAAATATAGATAGCAACAGAAATATTATATTAAATTATAAGGGCGACACTATGACTATTGCGATTGAAGATGGCGCAAAAATTTATGCTTACGAAAACTCAGTAAAAAAAGAAGTGCAATTTCAAAACATAAAAGTGGGAGATTTGGTGAATATTGCAACAACCGTTTCTGTCGACGGACAATTTAAAGGAAATATGGTAGTTATTTTTTCAAGCGCCGCAGCTACTGCGCAATAAGTTTTAATTTTTTAAAAAATAAAAACTATGTCAAAAATTAGTTTAATTGTTTTATCAATAGCTTTGGGATTAGTAATTTTTGTTATTGGCGGTGGTATGGGAATAGTTTACCAAAGCCAAATACCAGCTTCTACAGATAAAAATTCTAGCATTAATTCTGATTGCAGCTCGCTTATAAATGTCTTATCTTCAGATTTGGTTTCTATAATAAATATATATGGTAAAGTTACAAGCATAAATATAGAAAATGGATATATTGCATTGAGTTTAGGCGATAACAACTTAGTGGTAAAAGTAAAAGATAACACGCGAATAAGTCTTTTGACAGAAATGGGTACGATTAGAGATATAAAAACGGGAGACTATCTGAGTGTTATGGCAAAGCTTTTGTCAGATGGAACAATAGAAGCTAAATCAATTTCAGTTTCGTCTTTTTTAAAATCATCAAAATAAAATATACTAATTATTCCAAAATATGATAAGTAAAAAAACAATAATTTTATTATCCCTAATTGGTATATTTTTTTCTGTTGCATTTAGTGTTAATGCAGCTTGTGATGCTGCTGCGATAGAATCTATTAAACAGGACGTGATAAATTATTTAGATTTTTCTATTACAGGACCTGCTGGTCAAAATTGTTTATCTGGTAGTAGTGGTGGTGGAACGTTGACGCCCATTTGTAATGCTGACGCCACGTCTGGTGTCGTAATTGATATGCACGATTGTATTGGTATGCTTTTTATAACAGCAGAAGGGTTTGCACTAGGGTCTACGGCGGGGTTTGGGAGTATGCAAGCGGAAAGTTATTTTAGAATTAATCTTACGCCATATCGTAGCTGGTATAGTAATGATTATCCTGTTGAAGACACTTTCCCTTTTTACACAGGGGGTTGTTCAACTGAAGACTGTTGTCATTCGGGAGTTCTAACTAAAACCGCTAAAGTATATGTGCCAAGTAGTAATACGGACGTAGTTATCAACCCAGTATTAGAAGGGCATTGTGGCAATGCTTATCTTTGGGGTATTTCATCGTCTGGTTATAATGATACATCTAGTTATCCTAGTACATATGTTAAAGCTACAGATGTACAATTTATTCCCAATGGAACATGTATACCTGGGACAAAGTGTGACGAAAAGACCGTTTGCGAAGACTATTATGGGGCAAAACATCTTAGAAAATACGAATATACTTGCAATTCAAGCGGTAACTGTCCTGCAACGGGAACTCTTATATCCGACAGCGTTTGCGATGGAATAGAGTATTCTTGCGGATCAAACCCAACTACTGGTAAAATTTCAGGTTTGATAAAAACAAAAACATGTTTAACTGAGACGGCCAAGACAGCTACTTGCTATGAGCAAATTGCCTATGATGATTGTCCATATAATGAAACGAAATGCGAAGGAAATACATTGACTACATATACATACAAATGTGATGCATCTACTGGTAAATGTAATCAAAAAAGTATAGCAGATAGCGAAGTTTGCAACGGCACTAAAACATTATGTGGCACAGATCCCAACGGAGCTCCAGCATCTGTAATCTATACAGAGGGTTGCGATTCAACTGCAAAAGAATGTAATTACGAATCTGGAAGCAAAAGCACAACTGTTTGCCAGCCAAATCCAACAATAACATATTACAATTGTAAAGATAGCACTCATATATACAAGAATATAGAATATGCTACTTGCGTTACTGCAAATGATATAGGTTCTTGTAAAAAAGGAATAAGAAAATATCTTGCCAAGACTTGTGGCTGTAAAGCAACAGGTGTTGCCAAGTGTGCTGGAACTAAAATTATGAGAGTGATGGATTGTGGCACGTGTTCTGAGGGTTCTTCTGGTTGCCAATCAAATTTTGTAGACCAGCTAGTTTTAGATTGCGCTCCAGCGCAAAATCAAAAGATTTGTATGGCTAATGGCTGCTGGTTTATAGTCGATTATCCTGGCACATGTTCTGAGGCAGCAGGAAACCCTGTTTGCGATATTCCAACAGTTCAAATAGATTGCAGTGAAAATTGTAATGACGGCGGAAGTTCGTCCGGAGGCAGTTCGTCTTCGTCTTCCAGTTCATCATCTTCAAGCAGTTCGTCTAGCTCTTCCTCGTCTTCGTCTTCCAGCTCATCGTCTTCCAGTAGCTCATCATCTTCTAGCTCATCATCAAGTAGTTCATCGTCTTCCAGTAGCTCATCATCTTCATCTAGTTCCTCTTCCAGCGGAGGCAGTTCGTCGTCTTCTTCATCTAGTAGCGGAGGCAGTTCATCCTCATCGTCTTCGTCATCATCAAGTTCATCATCGTCATCATCCTCTAGCTCGTCATCTGGAGGTTGCGACTCAAGCGAACTTGCCCCTTGCTATTGTCCAGACAGCTACAAGATTTGTATAAATGGGATTTTCTGGAGCGAATGTACAGATTATCATTCTGTTTGCAACGGCGAATCCTGCGAATGCGTTGAAGGAGATGGCGAAGACCAATGTTCGTCAAACGCTGATTGCTCTTCGGAAAACAAGCCTACAGCGTACAACCTTGAATCTACAGCTAGCAGTTATTGCACAGGAATACAAGGTTCTGGTGTAGCATATTTTCAATGGTATTACCTTGATCCAAATTCAAGAACAGAGTATCAGTATAGGGTTCAGATTGATGACAACTCAGACTTTTCTTCTCCAGAGGTAGATAGGATAGCATATTATACAAATGTGGAATCAGGTGGTTTACAACAACAATTAGTTTTAGTAAAACAAACTGCTACAACAGAAGGAGGGGATTACATTAACTACAGCACGCCTTACTATTGGAGAGTAAAGGTTAAAAACCAGTCTGGCGCAGAATCTGAATGGATTTATTACAACGGAGGCTATGGAACAATAAACTCTGCTTCGCAAATATCTTACACATATGAGTACGCTCATCCATCTCCAGTCCCTGCTTATTCATATTCAGCATCTCCTGCTCCAACAAAGCCAGTAACTTTTACAGATTCATCAATTTGCTATACCACATCAGGAATTTTAAATGAAGGATGTCAAAATCTCACCAATTGCACAGGAGGCGATTGTTATACCTGGAACTTTGGAGATACAGGTAACAACAGCGACCCAACCAACAATCCGCCGATAGTTTACACAGCAGGAAGTACCACTCATACATATACTCAATATGGGACATTTGCTTCAAGCCTTAAGATTTGTGACGACATAGGATGCTGTATTGCAAACAGGAATGTTCCGCTCCAAGCAGCGAGCAATCAGGACTTGCCAGCATGGAAAGAGGTATCACCATTTTGATAAATAGACCAAAATGCAAAAACCCCTTTTCAAAAATCTAAAATACAAAATTACAAATCCCAAATAAATCGTAATGTCCAAAGCACAAAATTTAAAACATTATGATTTAGAAGAAAGGACGCTTGAGTTCGGCAAAAGAATTATTAGAATGTGTAAAGCTTTGCCTAGGAACAATGTTAATTTAAATTTATCGAATCAAATAATGCGATCTGGAACATCGATGGGTGCTAACTATCGAGAGGCTAACGAAACCGAAACAAAAAAAGACTTTTTATTTAGGATGAGAATATGTAGGAAAGAAGGGAAGGAAACTATATATTGGCTGAACCTTATTATAGAAGCTAATCCAGAGTTAGAATCAAGAATAAATCCATTAATTGAGGAAACTACACAATTAGTGAAAATATTTGCATCAATAATAGAAAAATCAAGGTAATGGGGTATAGAAAATATGTATCATTTTGAATTTTGATATTTGAATTTGGAACTTATCTTAGTCTAGTATTTGGTTTTTGGTATTTGAAATAAAAAAAGAACGCTATCTGTAGCGTTCTTTTTATCTAAAATATTCCGGGGATAAACATATATTTTACTTTTTTTGAATATTCAACATAGTCCGGATCTTGCCCTAAATGTTTTTCTTCGGTTAAGGCTCTGAGAAAATATATAAATGTCCATGCTATTAAACTTACGACTGCAATCATCCCATATTTGTTTATAAATGGAATTCCCATAATCCACCAGCTTAAATTTTTTGAAGCGTAGGCAGGATGTCTAATATATTTATATGGACCCTTAGAAACAATGCCTCTGTTTGTAAGGTTGGATGCTTTAAATCCCAAAGCAATAGAAGCCCAAAGATAAATTGCAAATAATAAAAGGGATAAAACTCCCATCGCAATATTTATGTTTATGCTGCCAAAATCTCCAAAGTCGGATGTATACCACCCCAAAACATCCCCGGTTAAGCTATTTATTGGGGGATAACAGGCAATAGCAACTAACCAGCCAAGGGTGGTGGGCTCAACCGACTTTACAACATTTTTTAATTTTGACGATTCAAAAAAATATCCAAAGGCAAATATTAAAGTATCAAGAACTAATATTATATAAAGTATTAGAGAAAAATAAATATTTGTTATTACTTTTGGCGTTAAGCTGGCAGATTTTGCTTTTTGTAAAACTGATATTGCAGAAAACGAATTAATTAAAGAAGTAATGTTATTGATTAAAAATTTTACCATCACTGGTGCAAAATATAATTTAACCAAATAAAAAAGCAATGACACTTTTTCTTCTTTTGAGATTGATAATTCCTTTTTTAATTTTTCAACAAAAATCCATTTGGCTATTTTTTTTATGCCAGAATATATTAAATAAACCCTTTCGTTTTCAAATGAAATATTTTTTTTGAAAAACAGTATAAAAAAACAATACAGTAGCATTAGGTCAAAAATAATGCCCATCGGTACAAATATTTTTTCTCCGTTAAACAAAAAGTTAAAAATAAAGGAAGAAGTAAAGCTGCCCCAAATATTTTTTGAAAAAGGGATATACGACCACAGTAAAATTGGAATGCCGTAAACAAATAAGGTGATTAGTATGAGCTTTATTTTTTTATTCATCCAGGTAGTAGAAATTCGACTATTTGAATTTTTCAGAATAAAAATATTCTTTCAACATTCTTTTTAATAGGCGACTTCCTTGATTAGTTTTTAAATATTTTTCTCTTCGCTTTGCATCTTTTTCATTTAAGTATGCCTCATAATGTATCACTTGCCAAGGCGTGTATGGCTTTGTTGAAAAATTCAAACCGTTATTATGTTCTTTTAATCTTTTACGTAAATCTTTTGTATATCCAATATACAACCTTTTATTTTTTATACTTTGTAGTATATACACATAAAAGAACATAATTTGAGTCGAATTTTCACTACCTGGCATTTTGTTTTAACTTTAATTTAATGTTTTATATTAACCCAACAATGCTCTCTTATACAAGCTTAAAACAGAAAAAAACATCTCAAGGCTGTCTTTTAGTATACTGACTTTTGAACCAGGTATTTCTTGCCAAACAATACCAATCTCTTTTATTTTTAAATTTCTTTTTTTTGCCAACCATAAGATTTCAATATCAAAAGCAAAACGATTTATTTTTTGCAATTCAAAAATTTGCTTTGCAATATTTGTTTTAAATAATTTCGCGCCGCAGGAAGCATCTTTTATTTCTGGTATTAATGGGTAGCAAAGAATATGAAAACATTTGCCTACAAATTTTCTCCAAATAGACATTGTTGTTTTAGCTCCATTGGCTAATCTTGAGCCGACAACTATGTCTGAATCTGCAATTTGGTAAAAAAGCTTATTAATTTCTTCTGGCAAAACTGCAGCATCTGCGTCGTAAATAAAAATTAAATCTCCACTAGATTTTCTCACCCCAGCCCTTGTGGCATTTCCCTTACCTCGATTTTTATCTATTTTTATTGTCCTTATTGGCAGCGAGTTTTCAAAGTATTGTGCGACAGAAAGAGTTTTGTCTGAAGAGCCGTCATCAACAATAATTATTTCAATAACTTTATAATCTAAATTATTTTTTGCCAAAAAAGACTGCCATTTTTTGAGTGTTGCTGGCAATCTTTTTTCTTCATTGTAGGCTGGGATGACAACAGAAATTGTTTTCATTGTTTGGTATTATATATTTGTAGAAATTCGAATAATAATTATTATTGTAATCCAGATAAGTTCAGAAAGGATTAAAGTTAAACATAGAGACGGAATAATATATTTAATTCTTATCTTTTCGTTGAGACGCGAAAGGCCGTTGCTAGACAAACTTAGTAATCCTAAAAATATTGGAGAAAAATACCTGAAATCTGAATTACAAACAGAAGGATATTTATATATTAAGAAAATAATTAGGATTAAATTAATGATAACTCCAAAAGATGGCATGTAGTCAATGGGGCTCCATTTTCCTATAAAGAAAAAATTGACAATAATACCGAGAGGGAATAATAATCCCAACAGAATAATAAGTTGCATTAAAATTTTTATAAAAGGGTAAGTGTCAGAAATATTTTTATAGGAGTATTCTCCAAACAGAAATGATCCGTATAAGAAGGTCGGAAAAGTTTTTGCAATATTCTCATCACCAAATACATAAGATTCTCCCACTTTTAAAAATTTTACAAAATTAAATTTAAAAAAATAAGACAAATCTGTTGGGTTAGTTTCTTGTCCTTTCCACGCATAACTTTCTATAAAGCGAAATTTCCCAACATCAGGTAAATATGCACGATAAAGGAATAATCCTAAGCACAATAAACCAGAAAGGAAAGTTATTATAATTAATCTCAAATATAATTTTTTAGAATGACATTTAGTGTTCAATTTATAGAAAAGAAATAGTAATATTATAAAAAATAAAATTCCTCCTGAAATTTTTGTAAAAGCTGCTAAAGATGCACAGATTATTGCTAAAACAATATTTTTTGTTTGATTATTTTCTGTAAAATTAATCAAAAAGAAAAAGGCCCCAGAAGCAAAGAAAACAAGAAGAGGGTCGTTGCTAATCATTCCTGCTTGATATAAGAATGCTGGAGTAAAAGCCATTAAACCGATGACGAAAGACTGTACCCACGTTTTTTTTGTAATCTTTTGTGTTAAAAAATATGTAAAAATAAGAGTTCCAATTGAAGAAAATGTCGAAATCCAAACTAGTGATTTAAAAATTGAGTCTTTTGCCACAGAAAAATTATTTAAAAATCTATAGATGATTCCAGCTATAATATAATAGAAGGGTTGTTGGGGATATTCTAATCCTTTGTCTACGCGTGGTAAATTTAAATTATCAGCGATAAACTGAATATATAATTTATGGGACTCTGAATCGTGCTGATAATCTTGATATCCAAAACTATAGCAATATATTAATCTAGTAAGAATTCCAATAATCAATATCGTTAGAGGAATTAATTTTACTAATTTTTTAGTCATTTTATTTATAGCGCATTGTGCCGTCTGGAGACACAGTCTGAGGGTTAATAAAGTCGGATGAATGCTTATAGGCATCCCATTTGTCTTGTCTAATAAATAAATCAACTTCTGGGCCTGGGGTAAAATATGTAAATTTTAGTAAAACATATTTGTAGCCAGTTTTTAAGAGTGTTTTCTTCATTTCTTCTGAGCTGTGTTGGTAGTTTATATAAACTGGCAGTCCTGGGATAAATGGTTCGTAGATGCGGTTATATTTTTCTGTTAAAACATATAAAAGTTCGTCTCCGTATCCAACGATTTGAAGGGGCAGTGGATCGCTTTGGTCTAATAGCGAAATTCCCTTGATAACGTTTTGAAATTCTGAAAGTCCGGATCCTGATTGTAAATATGCGTAATCATAATTTTCGGTTCTGTTTGGGTGCAAAAAATTATCTCTATAAACGCAAATTAAAGAAATCAAAAATAGAAAAATAATGAAAGAAATTATTAAAACTTTATTTATTTTTTTATATATTTCAGAAAAGCTAAATGCTACAAAAAGTCCTAAGGGTAAAATAATATTTAATATCAACCAGGGAGTTTTGTAGGGGATTGCAGAATAAATAATTAACACTGCCAAAAACCATAAAAAGAAAAATAGCTGTTTTGATTGCCATTGTTTTTTAATTGTTAAAAAAATTGCGGCAACTCCGCCAGAAATTAACAAAAAAGATTCATGCAAAAACAGCAGAGCAATAAAATAATACCATGGTCTGATGTGCATATTTGTTCCGCGTTCTGTAAGCCAAATATAAGGAGCTTTGATTAGGTCTAAATTTAAACCAAAAAATAAAAAATATAAAACAGCGCTAAGGATAAATCCAGAGATTATAAAAAGAATATTCTTTATTGAAATTAGTTTTCTTAAATTTTCAAAATTATGTTTTAAAAATAAAATTACAAATCCTGCTATAGCCCATGCTGCGTAAGTAAAAAGAGCAGTCTCTTTAGTCATGTACATAAGAGACAGGGAAATAATAAAAGGGGTAAGCAATATGCTATTTTTTGTTTTTAAAAAACGCTCGATTAATGCCAGTGACAAAATTGTCAGAAAAATAAAAAGCGATTCATGTATAAAATAATTTCCAAAAAATATCATTCCGGAAGAAAGTCCTAATCCCAAAAGCATTAATAATATGCCGATATCTTTTAACTCATTGCGATACATTAGCCACAAAACAAATAATCCTAAAAGTAAAAATAAAGCAGAAGCTGTTCTAAAAACCAAGATATTGGTGTTGGCTATACTCTTTATTGCAGCTCCTATATAAAAGAGGGTTGGACCGTGTCCGTTTTGGGGTGAATAATGCCATTGATTAGATAAAACTAATTCAGACGCGCGTATTCCCATTCCTTCGTCTATGTGAATAGTTCTAAGCCCAAGCGCTGGAATGCGAATTAAAATAATTACAAATATAACAGCAATAAATAACGATTTGTAGTTTAATATATTTTTAAACATAAAATTAACACAATATTCTATTTATTATATGCTCTTTTAATTTATGGGGCAAACTGAGGCAAAGCTGTAAATGGGGTTGCAAAAACTCCAATTATTTGTTATATTAATAAATAAACCAAAACTCAAAAACCAAATACCAAAACCACAAACCAAAAATAGAAAAACTATAAAATATTTTTGATTTTTGGTCTTTGATCTTTGGGCTAAATAAAATGGCAGTTCCAAGACACAAACATACAAGATCCAGCGTAGGTCAGCGCAGAATGCATTTGTTTATCACAAAGGCATCTTTGACAACCTGTCCAAAGTGTAAAAAACCAGCTTTGCCTCATATAGCTTGCAAAAATTGCGGGTATTATAAAGGAAGAGAGGTTATAAATGTTTTAGCTAAACTTACAAAAAAAGAGCAAAAAACAAAGCAAAAAGAAATAAGCCAAGCTGAAAAGTCATCAAAGCAAGAGAAGCCCTTAGAATTAGCAAAAAAATAGAAACAGATGGCATCAAGACATCTTTCACGCTCAATAGTACTGCAATCATTTTATGAATGGGATTTTTATAATAAAAATCCTGATTTAAAAAGTATAACAGAAAGAAATATTAAAGATTTTGGGCCAGGTCTTGAAGAGTTAGATTTTATTTGGCAGCTGATAGAGGGTATTCAAAAACACCTTCCAGAGCTTGATAAAATTATTGCAAAAGCCGCTCCAGAATGGCCAGTATCCCAAATCCCTATTGTTGATAGAAATGTTTTAAGAATCGGCTTGTATGAACTTTTATATGCCGACAAACAAGAAGTCCCGCCAAAAGTTGCAATTAATGAAGCAATTGAATTGGCAAAAACTTTTTCAGGTCAAACATCCGGTAAATTTGTAAACGGAGTTTTAGGAACAATTTATAAGCAAATAGATTCAACTGTACAATAAAAAAGTAAATCATAAATCCAAAATTACAAATCACAAATAAACCTCAATAATCAAAATCCAAAATTTTTTAAAAATATATTTTGAGCTTTGATATTTGAATTTATAATTTATTTGGAATTTGTTGCTTTGAATTTGTGATTTTATAAATGAAGGATTTTTCAATATTTGAAAAAAAGCTAGGATTGAATTTTAAAAACAAAGATTTGCTGACACAAGCATTTGCGCACAGGTCTTATTTAAATGAAAATCCAAGTTTTAAATTAGACCACAATGAAAGACTAGAATTTTTAGGAGATGCAGTAATGGAGTTAATTGTAACCGAGCATCTTTATAAAGATTATCCAGAAAAGTCAGAGGGAGAGTTAACAAACTGGAGAGCAGCGCTAGTTAACGCAAAAATGTTGACCTCTGTAGCAGAAGATCTAGGATTTAATAATTTTCTTTTGTTGTCAAAAGGGGAAGAAAAGGAAGGCGGAAAGGCAAGAGCATATATTTTGGCAAATACTTTTGAAGCGTTGTTGGGAGCAATTTATTTGGATGCCGGGTATGAGATAACAGATGAATTTTTAAAAAAGCACTTAATGACAAGGCTTGCCGAAGTTGTAAAAACAGGAGCCTATAAAGATTCAAAATCAAGATTTCAGGAAGAAGCGCAAGAAAAAAACGGAATAACGCCATCATATAAAGTATTAAAAGAAACGGGGCCAGATCATAATAAAAATTTCGTAGTAGGGGTATTCTTGGGAGAAGAATTAATCGCAGAGGGAGAAGGTTCTTCAAAACAAGAAGCAGAAGAGGCTGCAGCAAAAGCAGGCCTTCAGACAAAAAATTGGAATAACAAATAACATTAATTTTAAATAACAAATTTTAAATTTTAATTCAAATTCAAATTACTAAATTTTAAACTATTTAAACATTAGGTTCATTCATTTAAAATTTATAATTTAAAATTGAAAATTCGCAGTTATGTTAACTATTAGATTAACCAGGAAAGGTAAAAAAAATCAGCCATTTTTTAGAGTGGTATTGGTTGATAAAAGAAAATCATCAAAAGGCGGAAAGTCTATTGAAGATTTGGGATATGTAGATCCTTTATCAAAAAGAAGAAGTTTTAATGCAGAAAGGATTAAATATTGGCTGTCAAAAGGAGTTAAACCCTCAGAAACAATTCATAACTGGCTGGTTACAGAAAAAATTATAGACGACAAAAAAATTCACGTTTCAAAACTTTCAAAAAAGAAACAGGCAGAAATAGATAAAGTAAAATCAGATGCAGAAGCCGCTGGAAAAGCTAAGGTAGAAGCCGAAGCTAAAGCCAAAGCAGATGCGGAATCAGCTAAAAAGGCAGAGGCAGAGGCCGCCAAAGCAGCAGCCGAAGTCAAGCCAGCAGAACCAGTAGCAGAGGAAACTAAACCAGAGGAATCAAAAGTTGAAACACCAGCAGCTTAGTTTTTCGTAAATACGGAAACCCGCTTTAAATAGCGGGTTTTAGTTATAGAGAGAATAGGTCGCATACCTATTGACAAGCTTGTTTGATTGTGATATAATTAATATATAGGATTAAAGTCTTAAGTTGTTCATTCCAATCCACATAAGGCTGTCCTTTGCCAACAAATAAGGCATAGGGCATACCGCAATTGCTAAGGAGAAAAAAATGAGAAGCGTATGGTTGGTTATGTTTGTGATTTTCATGATGTATGTGTTTGCCGATGTTGTAGGGATTATAACAGAGCGTAAGCTTGAGCAACAACTCGGGCAGATGCATGGACAACTCAAACAGGCTGAGGGAGAGAACGACGAGCTTGAACAGCAGAATAAAATTTTACGCACAACGCTTGATAGCGTCGGCGTAAAAATAGAAGACAACTTTGCTGTTTGGCAGGATTGTTTTTCAAACACTTGGAATCAAGACCTTCAAACCGGCGAGTGGTCGGTAGTTGGGTGCGATCCTTTAATGTGGAATCAGAAGAATGGCGATTATATCGCCACGGCAAATTGAGTTTAAAAAACTCATAAAACCCTCTTAACTGTTGAAAAGTAAAAGAGGGTTCTATTTCTCAGTTCTCAAACTTTTTAAGAATTGAGAGAATGGAAAATTTAAAATTTAATAATGGACGTTTAAGAGATTTCTCTTTTTATCAAATCGGTTTTCTTGCTCCGGCTCGAAAATACGAGCGATAGCGTTTAGAGCATTGATTCATTAAGTTTAAACCTAATGGCGTGCCAAACAAAAGAGAGATCCCTTAAGCGTCTAAAATTTAAGTTTGTACCTTGAAAGGAGTTAGTATGACTGTAAAAGAAAAACCGTTTGTGGTAGTAACTGGGGGAATAAACCTTGTTGAGCGGAAAATCAATCTGTTCCCGCTTGGCGTGGAAGTAGCAACAAGGGCTGAAGATGCATATGATAACGCTTGTTGTCGTTGGCCTATGCTTAACACATTTGTTATAGCATGGGAAGAAGTTTCACCAAGGGCAAGAATGCTTGCCTTACTGCGAGACAGAGGGGATTTAAAGGATTTTTAACGCCGGCAAAGCTGGCAAGGAGAAAGTCATGAGATGGATACTCGCTATTACTGGCACCATCGCTGTTGCGATTATTTACGGTACGGCATTAGTGCTGGCTACTATGGGGATTTGGTATCCTTTATGGTATGAGATCATTCGTTAAAATGGGTATTCGTAGTTTTTTATGGAGGTTTGAGCATTTGCTCGGCCTCCTAATTTTTTTGCGTCATTGCGAGTCCCGACCGCAGTCGTGGACGAAGCAATCCAAACATTTTTGTCATTCCCGCGAAAGCGGGAATCCAGAGTGATTGCACTAGAAATCTGGATTCCGGGTCAAGCCCGGAATGACAATACGGGGGATTGCTTCGTCGCTAGGTCGGGAAATCCTGCTACGCAGGAATTTCTCGCGACCCTACGCTCCTCGCAATGACAAAAACACAGTTGACAAGTTTTTAGAAAAAAGTATAATAAAAAACATAAGGTCGAGATATTAGAAATGATTAAATGAAATGTATTCCCGCCTGCGTCCTAACGGACTGCGGCGAGGCAAGCAAGAAAACATGGCACAAGATAATGACAAAGAGTTTCTTGAGTACATTGTTAAGGAATTAGTTGATCATCCTACAGACGTCAAAGTTGAAAGAAAAGTTGACGAAATGGGAGTATTGCTTTCTTTGAAAGTAAACCCAGAGGATATGGGCCAAATTATTGGCAGAGAAGGATCAACAGCCAAGGCAATCAGGAACTTAGTCCGAATTGTCGGATTGAAGAACCACGCCAGAGTGAACCTCAAAATCGAGGAACCAGAAGGCGGACGTGCTCCAAGAGCTGAAAGAAAAGAAGTCTCTTCAGAAGACATCGAAAACATCAGCCTTTAATTTTAGGCAAACAGAGACCGTGCTAATTGTACGGTTTTTGTTTATCCAAATTTATTGTACAATTATAAAATGATTAAATTTGACGTAATAACAGTTTTACCAAATATTTTTAACTCTTACCTAGGGGAGTCTTTGATTGCTAGAGCTCAGAAGAAAAAATTTATAAAAGTTAATATTCACGATTTACGAAAGTGGACAACCGATGCGCACAAAACAGTTGACGATAGACCTTTTGGAGGTGGGTTAGGAATGGTTTTAAAAGTGGAGCCAATCTTTAAAGCCATAAAGGCTTTGAAGAAATCCCAAATCCAAAATCCCAAATCCCAATCAAATTCTAAAACTAAAAATCCTAAAACTAAAATAATACTTTTTACACCACGCGGAGAAAAATTTAATCAGAAAATGGCTTTTAAACTTTCAAAGTTAGACCAGATAATCTTTATTTGCGGAAGATACGAAGGGGTAGATCAAAGGGTTGCAGAAAAAATTGCTGATATGGAAATATCTATCGGCGACTATGACCTAATGGGTGGGGAATTACCGGCAATGATTGCCATAGAATCAATCTCAAGATTAGTCCCGGGAGTTATTGGAAAAGAACAATTATTAAAAGAAAGGATAACAAAGTCTGGAGGATTTATAGAATATGCACAATATACGAGACCAGAAATTTTTTCCGCCGAAGGCGGATCCGCCTCTGGCGGAGAAGTGAAGATGTGGCGAGTTCCAAAAGTTTTAGTTTCCGGAGACCACAAAAAAATTGAAGAATGGAAAACATCACACGGCAAAGTGATTGAATAACGCGAGGATAAGTGCTACAATTAGACAAAGCTAACAGATTCCAATATGGTTACTTTGTCGAAAAAAATAATTGAAAACCTCTATAATAAAAAAGGATTGAGTACAATACAAATAGCAAAGAAATTAAATATTTCTACTTGGGTTGTGCTTGGTTTTATGAGAAGAAATAATATCAAGCGTAGAACTTTTCTTGAGGCAAATAAAATAAATTTTAATAGGAAGCCCTTAACGTATTTAATAAAGAAAAATTTAACAGAAAAAGAAGAAAATTTAAAGCTTGCAGGAGTTTTTATTTATTGGGCAGAAGGCGCAAAACTGAATGGGAAAAATAGTTGTACGGTTGATTTTGCCAATAGTAACCCAGAGATGATACGGATTTTTGTTAAATTTTTAAGAAAAATTTGTAGAGTAGACGAGAGAAGGCTAAGAGTGTATTTATATTGCTATTCGAATCAAGATATTGAAAATATTAATAATTTCTGGTATAATTTAACCAATATCCCAAAAAGCCAATTTACAAAACCATATATAAGAAATGATTTTTTACCAGAGAAGCTGGGAAAAATGAAGTATGGATTGGTGCATATCAGATATGCTGATAAAAAATTATTAACACAGATAGATAGTTGGGTTAAAGAATACTGTAAAATTTTATAGAAGATTATGGGCGTGTGGCTGAGCAGTCAAAGGCACCACACTGTAAATGTGGCGGGTTCTACCCTTCGTAGGTGCAAATCCTACCGCGCCCACAGTAAAAAATTTACACTGCCGATGTAGCTCAGTGGTAGAGCACTCCCTTGGTAAATCGCAGATTTTGCCCATTATATTGGTGACTATATAATGAATCCCGAATAACGGTTAATAGCCAGCATTGGCCAAGACCGTAGCGCTGAAAGGCGCTCGAACGACTGACAAGGGAAACTTATAAATTAAGTTTAAGATACAGTCTAGCCCTCTTTGTAAAAAGAGGTGTAAGCGAAGGGAAAGGTCGCCAGTCCAATTCTGGCCATCGGCTCAGAAATTTATTGAGAAAGTAGAAAATAGGAATTAGAAAATAGAATTTTAAATTCTAGATTCTATTTTCTGAATTCTAGATTCTAAAATTATGGCAACAAAAAAACCGTTTACAAAATTAGCTTGTGGAACTTGTAAAACTACAAATTATTTTACAAAAAAAACAAAAGCCGCAACATTAGCAGAAAAAAAACTTACGTTGAAAAAGTTTTGCAAAGCCTGCCGAAAACATACAGCCCACAAAGAAACTAAGAGATAAGCACATTTTATTGTGCGACATTAAAAAACTCGGGTTATTTACCTGAGTTTTTAGTTGCACCGCTTTGCTGACTGAATTCGTATTATAATAATAAGACAAACAAAAGGTCGATAAAATTTGTAAATTATATAATTTATATAAACCAAAATAACAGAAAATGAAAATGGATTCCAAAACAACAAAGATAATTATTATAGTTGCAGTAGTTTTAGTTTTAGCAGTTGCAATATTTTTTGGCGTAAAAATGTTGGGGAATAAAGGACAAGATAATTTTCAGCGAGGTCAAGGCGGTCCTGGAATGCAAGGACAGCGACCATCTGGAAACACCATACCAAACAACAATAACGCAGCATCTCCTACTGGAGAACAGCCAACAGCTCCCGCAGATAAGGGAAATCAAGTGGCTCCAACAGGAACAGAATCGGTTACTGAATAAATATAAACATTAAGTAAAAAACAATACCCGCTAATGCGGGTTTTTGTTTTGGGAAAAACCAATGGCAAACAGTTTTTCGTATTAATTTAAAAGTGGTATAATAAAACAATAGAAATAATTTTATATAGTAATATGACAAAATTTAATAAAATAATAGTTTTACCAATATTAATCTTTGTCGCGCTTTTTAGTTTTGCTCCATTGTCTAAGGCGGCAACTCCAACCATTTCGCTTTCTGCGGGCAGTGATAACGACACAGTTACTGTAACTGTTAATGGCGATGCTAACTCTAGCGTTATATTATATTATACAAAAACAAGTGTGGGTTCTCAGATATCGTATATAGGAACTACCAACTCAAGCGGATATTTATCAACCACAATCAGTAGTCAGGCTTATGGCATTGTTTCTTATAGCTCGGTCCATGTCACAACAGGCGGCGTTAATGGAACTGCATCTGCCGAAGCTTCTTGGCCATATGTTTCTTCAACCACCACAACTACGGCAATCTCTTTGAGTCAAACAGGGCTTGTATTAAATGTTGGAAATTCTTCAAGCATAACAGTAAGCAATAATAGCTCATCTCTTTATCTTTCTAATAATTCAAATCCTGCAGTTGCAAACATTAGTTTAAGTACTAGTTATATTACGGTAACAGCCAATACTGCGGGCTCAACGATAGCTACTGTTTGCGTGGTGGGGAGTTCGTCAAACTGCGCTAGCATATATATTACAGTTCAGGCATCTGGGACATCGGCTCTAACTTTTAGCGTTAACAATCTTACAATCGCCAATGGCAGAAGTGTTGAAGTAACAATAAGCGGAGGTACTGGAACATACTATGTTTTAAGCAATTCAAATTCTGGCATAATTAGCACAAGTATTAATTCGTCTATTATTACACTAACTGCAAACGCAACTAGCGGGTCAGCTTCAATTACGGTTTGTTCTACAAATATGAGTTCTTGCGGAATTATTACAGCAACAGCTAGTACGGCGAGCTCATCTTATCTTTCATTTAGCAATACAACCCCAGCAATATCAGCTGGTGAAAGCACAACAGTGGCAATTTCTGGATCTAGTGGCACTAATTATATTTCCAACAATTCAAACTCGGGTATTGTTCAAGCAACTATTAGCGGCAACACATTAACTCTCAATGGAATTACAAATGGCTCGTCTATTATAACAATTTGCTCTTCGCTTGGAAGTTGCGGTTCTATTACTGCAACAGTCAGCTATACTTCCAACGGAGGAAATATAACTTTAAGCCAAACGAGTTTATCACTTTTAACTGGACAGGCGGTTAGTATCACGGTTACCGGAGGAACAACTCCATATAATTTACCAACGGCATCTGATAGTGTTTTCCAGGCAAGTTTAAATAGCAACGTGTTAACTGTTTACGGACTTGGAACTGGCGCTTCAACTGTTTGGGTTTGCTCAGCAGAAGGAGGATGCACTTCGTTGATTGTGACAGTTGGGACTTCAACAACTTCATCCACCGGACCATACTTTAGCCAAAATAGCGTGTCGCTTGTGGCGGGAACCAATACAACAGTTTCTATTTATGGCTCTGGCAGTTTCTTTATTAATTCTAATAGTAATTCAAATGTTGCAGCTGTCCAGCTCAATGGCAGTACAGTGCTTGCTTATGGATTGATTGCAGGAACTACAAATGTTTCTATCTGCCAAGGCTCAAGTGCTTATTGCACCACTTTATATGTTACCGTAACATCAGCTGCCTCAACTAGTAGCACTTCATCAACAGCCGCAACCACAACAACTACACCGGTAACTTATTTTTCATTAACCAGATATCTTGGACCTGGAG
>Ga0265297_10001293_pt1 | contig 60378 bp, 51 predicted proteins | sample Munlanlwell13791_FD_192502 | JGI IMG/M metagenome (GOLD analysis project Ga0265297, IMG submission 192502) | Leachate microbial communities from a municipal landfill in Southern Ontario, Canada - Leachate well 137-91 | ecosystem: Engineered > Solid waste > Landfill > Unclassified | place... | reverse complement strand
TAGCCTTTAGCCTTTAGCCTTTAGCCTTTAGCCTTTAGCCTTTAGCCTTTAGCCTTTAGCCTTTAGCCTTTAGCCTTTAGCCTTTAGCCTTTAGCCTTTAGCCTTTAGCCTTTAGCCTTACGGCAAATACAGTTTAAACCTAGCTCCGCCAAACTGGCTATTATTGTCGGTCACAATAAAGCCCCGCTTGTCGCCATTGGCATGCAACTGCGCAATGGTTTCGGTAAAAAACAATCCCAGGCCTGTATTGCCATTTGCCAGATCAATCTGGGGGAGTTGTTTGTGATCGGACGACATCAAGCTTTCCGGATAGCCTTTGCCGTCATCTTCAATGCAAAACACAATATAATCATCTTCCGGGGCTACAGAAAGCAGGATTTTGCTCCGGCAATAGCGCTGTGCATTATTGACCAGCGTACACAGGGCGTTGCTGATCAGGGTGCCGTCGCAGTAACAAAACAGGTCGTCATTGCATTCGGTAAGGAGCTGAACGTTGCTTAAGGATAATAAGGTCGATTGCTGGGCGACAACATCCTCCAATATATCAACGGCGCTATGCTCGTCTATAGACAGGTAAAATTGGGATGATTCAATTTTATAAAGCGTCAATAACTGCATGAGGCAGTTGTTCATGCGATTGGTTTCAAATTCCAATTGCCTGAATTCAGTGGGTTTCGGCTCCTGGCAGGCATTTTCCAATTGGCTGAGGAGCGCCCGAAGCGCTGTCAACGAATTCTTTATGTCATGCACCGAGGAGGCTAGAACGGCGGGGAAACCGATTGAAAGCATTTGAGTATTAGACATTTGGATGGGCTACTGGTCGTTTTGGTATTGAGCGGCGTCCAGCTCTGCTTGCAGGCTGCCGATTTGATGGTGAGGTATGCCGATTTGGACGGCTTTATTGATATAGGACTGGGCGCTGATGATTTTTTCGGGGCCGGATTTAGATGTTTTAATGTCATGAATAATGATTTTTATCATATTCAATATGATCGTTTGATTATTAGGCATTTTGGCAATGGCCTTTTCAAAAACGGCGAGAGCGCCTTTAGTATTGCCTTCCTGGAACAGGCTGACGCCTTTGTTGTTGATGTCGACCAGTTCTTTTTTTATGCGCTGAATCAGTGTTTCTGCGTGGTTTTCGCCGATGACGGTATTGCACACGGTGACGATGTCTTTGATAAAAGATTTGTTATCAATATTGGTCTTGATTAAATCATTAAGAATCTCATCGCAGATTTCGCCATTCCCATTCAGGTAAAAAACCCTGGCTATTTCCAGCCGCAGTTCTTTGGATGCCTGATTGTTAAATTGCTCGTTCAGCTTAAATAATTTTTCATAAGCTTGTTGGGTCAGGGCCTTGTTGCCTTTTGTATGATGAATCTCGTTTTCCAGCAGCGCAGCCCTGAGCTTTGCTTCGGGATCATTTTGAGACTGCTGGTTCAGCTCATACAATATCTTTAGCGCCTCGTTGGCGGCATTACTTTTTAGATGAACATTGGCTAGGCCCGAGTAGTCGGCGGGTGAGCCATGTATGGAGTTTTTGCCCAATTTAATGGCGGCCGCGTAGGCTTTTTTTGCAACAACCAGGTTTTGGGCTTTGTCAGCCAGCACAGCCAGCTTTTTTTGCCTTAAAATGGACAGAGGCGAAAGCGTAACGGCTGAATTGAGTGAGGTTACCGCATGCTCATCGTTACCTGCGGATTCGTGCGCTTTTACCAGCCAGTCATAAGCCTCCAGCATTACCGGATATTGTTCGATAAGTTCCTGAAAGGTCTTAATGGCTTGGTCATGGTAACCGAGAAAAAAGGCTACAATACCCAGTCCCAATCTGGCCCAGGGAAGCTCCCTTTCTGCCAGGATATTCTGGTAAATGGCCTCGGCCGTCTTAAGATCGCCAACCTTAATGGCTAGTTCGGCATGCAGTTTCAATAATGGCATGCGCATTTTTTTATCGTCCCGCTGGAGCAGTTGCTCGCAATTATGTATGGCTTGGTAAAGATTGCCTTTATCTATTTCATCTTCAATGCTGGCTAGGTATGTCTTGCGGGCATGGCATCTTTCAATGCGGTTTAAGAGCTGTTGCTGGTTAAAAGGTTTAATCAGATAGTCATCGGGCTTGTTGTCAATGGCGCTGAGCACCATTTCCTGGCTCTGTTCGCATGTCACCATGATAAAGATGGCTTTAACCGGCAATAACTTAAGGTGCCGGGCCTCTTCCAGAACCTGCTGGCCGTTTTTTCCTCTGAGCAGATTGTAATCGCAGAGCACAATATCAAACCGGTCAATTCTCATCGCCGTTATTGCGTTGATGCCAGATTCCGCCTCAACAATAAACCGGGCGCCAAATGAACCCAGTATGTGTTTGAGGGTTTCGCGCATGATCGGTTGATCTTCGACGACCAATATTTTTTTTGACGCAAGTTTTATTGCCATAAAAATTAATCTTATATTTCATCTGTTCAGTTTGGGCTTGAAAAAAGTCGATACGCCCTCATATCGGCGTTAGTCTTAATAATTGATCAGGATTAATAAAAAATGACTGTTGAAGCAAAAAAAGAAACTCTAGGATTTGAAACTGAAGTTAAGCATCTGTTGCATTTAATGATCCATTCATTATATAGCAACAAGGAAATATTTTTACGCGAATTGATTTCCAATGCCTCGGATGCCGCGGACAAGCTGCGCTTTGAGGCGCTGTCCAACGACGGTCTGTATGAAGGCGACAGCGAGCTGAAAATCCGCCTAGAATACGACAAAGACAAGCGCACTATCACCATTATCGATAATGGCATCGGTATGACCCGTGCGGAAGTGCAAGAGCATATCGGCACTATTGCCAAATCAGGCACTAAACAGTTTTTTCAAGCATTAACCGGCGACCAGGCTAAAGACAGCGAACTGATCGGTCAATTCGGCGTGGGCTTTTACTCGGCATTTATCGTTGCCGATAAAGTCACTTTAACTACCCGAAAAGCCGGTGCCGACAAGAGCGAAGGCGTGCGTTGGGAATCGGCAGGGGAAGGCGATTACACCCTCGAATCCGTAGAAAAAGCCAAGCGCGGAACCGAAATCGTGCTGCATTTGAAAGAGGATGAAAGCGAGTTCCTGGACGGCTATCGTATCCGCTCCATCGTTAGAAAATTCTCCGACCATATTTCCCTGCCTATCGTGATGGACAAAGAAGTCATGCCGTCTATGGGGGATGAAGAAGGCGAAGAGAAAAAACCGGCGGAAATCGTCGAAGAGACCATTAACTCGGCTTCCGCCTTATGGACCAAAGCCCGTCAGGAGATTACCGATGAGGCGTATAACGAATTTTACAAACATGTAGGCCACGACTACCAAGACCCGTTAACTCATGTACACAGTAAAGTCGAAGGCTCCAATGAGTATACTTTGCTGCTTTACGCGCCTTCGCATGCGCCGTTCGACCTGTGGGACAGAGACGCTAAACATGGCGTAAAGCTTTACATTCGCAAAGTGTTCATTACCGATGATGCCGAACAGTTGATGCCGCGTTACCTGCGTTTTATCAGAGGGATTATCGACGCCAACTCCCTGCCGCTGAACGTATCGCGGGAAATCCTGCAACAAAGTAAGCAAATCAGCACCATCAAATCCGGCGCCGTCAAAAAAGTGCTGGGCATGCTGGAAGACTTGGCCAAGACTGAGCCGGAAAAGTACGAGAAGTTCTGGTCTCAATTCGGCCCGGTTATCAAAGAAGGCCCGATTGAAGATCATGCTAACAAAGAACGCATTGCCAAATTGCTGCGCTTCGCTTCAACACATACTGATACCGATAAACAGGATGTGACTCTGGAAGCTTACGTCAGCCGCATGAAAGAAGGGCAGGACAAAATTTATTATGTCACCGCAGACAGTTTCTCGGCGGCAAAAAACAGCCCGCATTTGGAAATTTTCCGCAAAAAAGGCATTGAAGTTTTATTGTTGTCGGATCGTATCGACGAATGGCTGGTATCCAATCTGGACGAATTCGACGGCAAGCATTTACAGTCTGTCGCCAAAGGCGATCTGGACTTGGGCGTCTTGGATACAGAAGAGAACAAAGAAGCTCAGGAAGAAGTGAATAAGGATTTTGAAGCCGTACTCAAGCAGATCAAAGACGTACTGGGCGAGAAAGTCAGCGAAGTGCGCCTGAGTCATCGTTTAACCGAATCCCCCGCCTGTCTGGTTGCCGATGTTTACGGCATGAGCCTGAATATGGAAAGAATCATGAAAGACGCCGGACAAGGATTGGGTATGGGCATGGGCAGAAAGCCAATCTTCGAACTTAACCCGACTCATCCATTGGTGGCCCGCATGAAAGAAGAGCAAGATGACGGCCGCTTTGCTGACCTGGCTCATATCCTGTTCGACCAGGCCATTCTGAGCGAAGGCGGCCAGCTCGATGACCCGGCGGCGTTTGTTCATAAGTTGAATGGGTTATTGCAGGGCTTGTTGCACTAATCGCTTTAAAACGAAAAAGGCTGGAGAGTATCCAGCCTTTTTTGTGCGTGGCGGCTTTCTCAGCAGGCCCCATTATCAAGAGATGAAGCAAAGTTTTAACGCTTCACATATACATTGATTTAAAAAGTCTGGATAATTCCCGGCCTTATTCATGTTCTCAAATTTCTATGGACTTCAAATTAATCAATACGGACGGCCATGCGCGGCGCGGCCAGCTTACGTTTGCCCGCGGCATCGTCGAAACGCCCATTTTTATGCCGGTCGGTACTTACGGGACGGTCAAATCACTGACGCCCGATGAGCTGACCGGCATTGGTGCGCAAATTATTCTGGGCAATACCTTTCATTTAATGCTGCGTCCGGGCATGGATGTGGTCAAGGCGCATGGCGACTTGCATGGCTTTATGCATTGGGACAAGCCGATATTGACCGATTCCGGCGGCTTTCAGGTGTTCAGTTTGGGCGCGTTACGGAAAATCACCGAACAAGGCGTGACCTTTAAATCGCCGATCAATGGCAGTTCCATTTTTATGGGACCGGAAGAGTCGATGCAGGTGCAGCGTGATTTGGGTTCGGACATCGTGATGATCTTTGATGAATGCACGCCGTATCCCGCGACGGTTCATGAGGCGGCCGATTCGATGCGCTTGTCGTTGCGTTGGGCGGCGCGCAGCAAGGCGGCTCATGAGGGCAACGGATCGGCGTTATTCGGCATCGTGCAGGGCGGAATGTATGAGCATCTGCGCGAGGAGTCGATAGCGGGTTTGGTGGATATTGGCTTTGACGGTTATGCGATCGGCGGCTTGTCGGTCGGCGAGCCCAAGGAAGAAATGATGGCGACGCTGGATGTGGTGCATAGCAAGATGCCGGCCGATAAACCGCGCTATTTAATGGGCGTAGGTACGCCGGAAGATTTGGTAGAGGCGGTTAGGCGCGGTATCGATATGTTCGATTGCGTGATGCCGACCCGCAATGCCCGTAACGGACATCTTTTCACTACTTTTGGCGTGGTGAAGATCAGGAACAGTCAATATGAATTCGATACCGGCCCGTTGGATGAATCCTGCGGCTGTTACACTTGCCGGAATTATTCAAGAGCCTATTTGCGGCATCTGGATAAATGCAAGGAAATGCTGGGTTCGCGGCTCAACACTATACATAATCTATATTATTACCTGAGCTTGATGCAGGGTTTGCGGGATGCGATTGAAAGGCAAGAGCTGGATATTTTTGTCAAGCAATTTTACCAACAACGAGGAAAAGCCATGCCGACTGTGGCATAATGGCTAAATTTTTAATTACGATACTTTTTATAATAATAGCCCCGAGGATAACCATGAGTTTTTTAATTTCTGATGCGGTAGCCGCAGCTGCTCCCGTCGCCCAACAACCCGGCATTGAAGGCATGATATTCCCACTGGGTATCTTGGTGTTTTTTTACTTTTTGTTTTTGCGTCCACAATCCAAGCGAGCTAAAGAAAAGAAAGAAATGATCGCGGCGATGACTAAAGGCTCTGAAGTGGTCACTTCGGGAGGTATTTTAGGTAAAATTGTTGAGCTGGATGAAAATTTCGTCAAGCTTGAAGTCGGCGACAATACCTTTATTCAGGTGCAGCGTCATAGCATTGAGACCATGATGCCGAAGGGAACTTACAAAGCGATCACTAAAAAGGTCACTAAAGTTTAATGTCATCGCGTGTAGGGTGGGTAGAGCGTTAGCGAACCCCATCAATAATCATAAAATCATATGATGGGTTTCACTGCGTTCTCCCCATCCTACGCGACACAGTTAAATTGTTGGAATAACACATGCAAAACCATTATCCACTTTGGAAAAATCTATTGGTCCTGATCGTTTTTGTGGTCTCGGCTATTTATGCGTTGCCGAATTTATATGGCGACGATCCTTCTGTTCAAGTGGCATCGACACGCCCTGCAAAATTAACGCAGGAACAGGCAAATCAGGTCGAATCTACAATTAAAGCGGCCGGATTTAATATAAAGGCGTTTGAGTTTAAAGACGGTCATATTTTAGCCCGGTTTAACAATACCGATGATCAGCTTAAAGCGGCCGATTTGCTTAGGGATAAAATGGGCGATGATTATAACGTCGCGTTAAATCTGGCGCCTACCACACCTGCATGGCTGAGGGCTTTGGGCGCGGAAGCCATGTATTTGGGTCTTGATTTGCGCGGCGGGGTGCATTTTCTAATGGAAGTGGACATGGATGCCGCCGTTAAGCAGGCGGAAGAGCGTTACAACGACGATGTCCGTCTGGCGTTAAGAAACGAAAAAATACGTTATCAATCGGTTTCTAAAGACAGCGGATTCATTAAGGTCAAGCTGAATTCTGCTGACGACAAGCCGGCGCTGCTGAAACTTCTGAGTAAGGACTTTCGTGCACTGGAAGTCACCGAACCGAATGAGCAAGACCAGGTCTGGTTGAAGCTCTCTGAAAAAGAAGTGCGCGAAACCAAAAAGTTCGCTGTTGCGCAAAATATGACGACCTTGCGTAACCGTGTCAATGAATTAGGCGTCTCCGAGCCGGTGATTCAGCAACAAGGCGAAAACCGCATTGTGGTGCAATTGCCGGGTGTCCAGGATACGACTCGCGCCAAGGAAATTCTCGGGACCACGGCGACGCTGGAATACCGCCTGGTTGATGTTGAGCACGATGTGCAAAAAGCGGTCGAAGGGCATGTCCCGGTTGGCAGTCGGTTATATTATGAAAGAAACGGCAACCCGATTCTGTTGGATCGCAGGGTTATCGTAACCGGCGATCAAATCGTCGATTCCTCTTCCGGTGTTGATCAGGACGGCAGGCCTTCGGTTAATATTTCCCTAAACGGCGTCGGTGCAGCCAAAATGGGTAAATTAACCCAGGCTAACATCGGCAAGCCAATGGCGGTGGTATTCATCGAATATAAAGTTGAAACCAAAGTTGTGAACGGTCAAAAAGTCCGTCATAAAGAGAAAGTTGAAAAAGTCATCAATGTCGCAACTATCCAGGGCGTTTTCAGTCATCGGTTCCAAACTACCGGTTTAGACAGTCCGCAGGAAGCGCGTAATTTGTCGTTATTGTTGAGAGCGGGTGCGTTGGTGGCCCCTATCGATATCGTCGAAGAGCGCACCGTCGGCCCAAGTTTGGGTCAAGAAAATATCAGCAAAGGCGTTAATTCCAATCTTTATGGATTCATAGCGGTCGCATTTTTCATGATCATCTATTACCGCATATTCGGTCTTTTTTCCATCGTTGCGTTGAGCATGAACGTGTTGATGTTGGTTGCGGTGCTGTCCCTGCTGCAAGCCACGTTAACGCTGCCCGGCATGGCCGGTATTGCGCTAACCGTGGGTATGGCCATCGACGCCAACGTGCTGATCAACGAACGGATACGCGAGGAGCTCAGGCTCGGCATGACACCTGGCGCCGCCATTTATGCCGGTTATGAACGGGCTTTCGCGACTATCATCGATTCCAATATCACCACCTTGATTGCCGGCATCGCGTTATTCATGCTGGGTTCCGGCCCTATCCGCGGTTTTGCGCTAGTGCTGTGTATTGGGATTTTAACTTCCATGTTCAGCGCGGTTGTTGTATCGAGAGCGTTGGTCAATCTCGCCTATGGCGGGCAGCGTAAGTTAGATAAATTGGCTATCTGAAGATAGCATTCGAGGATTTAATGGAACTTTTTAAAATTAAACACGATATTCCGTTTATGCGCTATGGTCGGATTACCACGACCATTTCGCTAGTTACTTTTATTTTGGCGATACTGGCCTTATCTTTCAAAGGGCTTAATTTTGGCCTGGACTTTACCGGCGGCCTCCAAGTCGAAGTCGGCTACAATCAGCCAGCTAACGTCGAAGCTATTCGAAAAGTATTGGAAGATCAAAAAATACCCGAATTTTCGGTGCAGAATTTCGGCAGCGTAAAGGAAATATTAATCCGTGTGCCGATGCAGCCTGAAACCAACGACATCAAGTTGAGCGAAGTGATATTGGCAAAACTGAAGGAGCAAGATCCCAGCGTCGTGCTGCGTAGCGTCGAGTTTGTCGGACCGCAAGTCGGCAAGGAATTGTTCGAAAGCGGCGGGTTGGCGCTGCTGCTGGTTGTGGGGGGGATTATGGCTTATTTGGCTGTCCGCTTCGAGTGGCGTTTCGCCTTGGCGGCTATTATCGCCAACATGCACGACATCGTGATTATCCTCGGCATGTTCGCGTTTTTTCAATGGGAATTCACGTTGTCAGTGTTGGCCGGCGTATTGGCGATATTAGGCTATTCGGTCAACGAATCGGTCGTGGTATTCGACCGGGTGCGGGAAAATTTCCATAAAATGCGCAAGGCGAGCGTTCCCGAAATGATCGATAACGCCATCACGACGACGATGTCTCGTACCGTTATTACCCATTTTATGACGCAAATGATGGTGCTGGCGATGTTCTTCTTCGGCGGAGAAGCGCTGCATAATTTTGCGCTGGCGTTGACTATCGGCATCGTATTCGGCATTTACTCATCGGTGCTGGTCGCAAGTCCTATCGTATTATGGTTGGGCGTATCGAGAGAAGACTTGATGTCGGTAAAAAAAGAAAATGCCGAAATCGACAATTTGCCTTAGCGTTAAATGGCTAAGCGGTTACAAGAACGGCCGCCAATCGGCTATAATCTGCAATCTTTAAATTTTTTCAATCTGGAGTTTCCTTAACAATGGCAATCGAACGCACTTTTTCAATCATTAAACCAGACGCTGTAGCTAAAAACGTAATCGGTGAAATTTACAGCCGTTTTGAAAAGAACGGTTTAAAAATTGTTGCTGCAAAAATGCTGCACCTGACCAAAGAACAAGCCGAAGGTTTTTACGCGGAACACAGCGAACGCGGTTTTTTTAATGATTTGGTTGCATTCATGATTTCAGGTCCTGTGATCATGCAAGTGCTGGAAGGTGAAAACGCGGTTCTGAAACATCGCGAAATCATGGGCGCCACTAACCCTAAAGAAGCGGCTGCCGGCACTATCCGCGCCGATTTTGCCAACAGCATCGATGAAAATGCCGTGCATGGCTCAGACGCTCTCGAAACCGCTCAAAGGGAAATTGCTTACTTTTTCTCGGACAATGAAATCTGTGCAAGAACCCGTTAAAACCAAAACCATCAATTTGCTCGATTTCGACAGAAAAGGCCTTGCGGCCTTTTTTGCCGAGCTGGGCGAGAAGCCTTTCCGGGCGACACAACTGCTCAAATGGATCTATCAGGAAGGGGTTGAAGACTTCGACCTGATGACCAACTTGAGTAAGTCATTGCGCGCTTATTTAACTGAAAACTGTTACATAGCAACGCCTGAAATTGTGCTTGAAAAAATCGCAACGGACGGCACCTGCAAATGGGTCATGCAAACCGGTTGCGGCAACCGGATTGAAACGGTTTTTATTCCTGAAGAGGGGCGCGGTACGTTATGCGTTTCATCGCAAATCGGCTGCGCGTTGGCCTGCACTTTCTGCTCGACCGCCCAGCAAGGCTTTAACCGTAACCTGACCACGGCGGAAATCATCGGCCAGTTATTTGCGGCGCAAAAGCGCTTAGGTCCGGACAACAGAATTACTAACGTCGTCATGATGGGCATGGGCGAACCGCTGCTTAATTTTGACAATGTAGTCGCGGCCATGAATCTGATGATGGATGATTTCGCCTTCGGGCTTTCCAAGCGCCGGGTGACCGTCAGCACCTCGGGCGTAGTGCCGGCCATGTACCGGTTAACCCAAGTCTGCGATGTCAGTCTTGCGGTGTCGTTACATGCAGTGACCGATGAATTAAGGGATGAACTGGTCCCGATCAATAAAAAATATCCATTAAAAGAGTTAATGGAAGCGTGCCGGGATAACGCAAAGATAGCGCCACGCCGCACCGTCACTTTTGAATATGTGATGCTGGATGGCATTAATGACTCGGTGCAGGATGCGCGGGGGCTTATTAAACTGTTAAAAACAGTGCCGTCAAAAATCAATTTAATACCGTTTAACCCGTTTCCTAACTCCGCTTACCGCTGTGCCAGTAAGGAAGCGATCAATCGTTTTAAAACGCTGCTAAACGACGCAGGCATAGTCACCACGGTTAGAAAAACGCGTGGCGAAGATATCGATGCCGCCTGCGGTCAGTTGGTAGGGCAAGTTAAAGATAAAAGCCGTAGGCACTTAAAGCTCCAACCGTCAGGTTCCGAACGTGCGGCATGATTTATTAAACGTGAATTATTAAGATGATTAAGCGACTTGCGCTAGTTTTATTCATGACGACTTTGGTAGCTTGCAGTTCAACAGGCAACTCCAAAGATAACGATTCCGACGATGTGCATTTGCAGCTGGGGGTGCGCTATCTGAGCATGAATAAGCTGGAATTGGCTAAAGAGAACTTGCAGCTGGCATTAAAAGATAATTCAGGTAATGCACAGGCGCACAATGCCCTGGCTTTTTTATATGAAAAATTAAATCAGGCCGACAATGCCAAAGATCATTATGAGACTGCATTGAGTCTGACGCCTGATGATTTGGGTGTGCAAAATAATTTTGGCCGTTTTCTCTGTGAACATGGAGAGTTTGAAGAAGGCATGGAGTTGTTATCTAAGGCCAGTGCAAATCCGTTAAATGACAGGCAATGGCTGGCCTTGACGAATGCAGGGCGATGCGCGCTGAGCATGGGGCAAAAACCGCAAGCCGAGAATTATTTCAGGCAAGCGCTGCAACTAAATAACGCTTATGCGCCGGCATTATCGGAAATGCAAAAAATCGCTTATGAAAAGAGCGATTTTTGGGCGTCAAAAGGCTTTTTGCAACGTTACCTGAGCGTTGCAAATCATACCTCTGAAACCTTATGGATTGCGGCACAGGTTGAGCGGGCATTGGGCAATAGAGAGCTTGCCAGGGAATATAAAGGCTTATTGCTGGAAAAATTTCCGCTTTCAAATGAAGCAAAAAAAATCGCTGCGGTTAAAGATTTTTAATTAAAAGGCAAAAGACGAAAGGCGAAGGGCAAAAAAACAGCTTTTGCCTTTCGTCTTTTTTTGTAGATTTACCTGTTATTAATGAGAGGATTAATTAAATCCGTGGCATCAACTCTATTTAAATATGGCAAATAATATTCAAGCAATTCGCGGGATGCACGATGTGCTCCCTGAGCAGACCCCGCTTTGGCAGTATGCGGAACAACATATCAGAGACGTACTCGGTGCATATGGTTACAGTGAAATCCGGTTGCCGATCGTCGAAAAAACCGAACTGTTCAAGCGCTCTATCGGCGAAGTGACCGATATCGTCGAAAAAGAAATGTATACGTTTGACGACCGGAACGGTGATTCTTTAACCTTGCGCCCGGAAGGCACGGCCGGCTGTCTCAGAGCCTGTCTGGAGCATGGTTTATTGCACAATCAGGTGCACCGGTTATGGTATTACGGACCGATGTACAGGCATGAACGCCCGCAAAAAGGCCGATATCGCCAGTTTTTTCAGCTGGGTGTCGAAACCTACGGCATGGCCGGCCCCGATATCGATGCAGAATTGATCCTGATTATGGATCGGCTGTGGAAAAGATTGGGTATCCGCGATAAGGTTCGGCTACAGCTGAATTCATTAGGCACCATTGCCGAGCGTATGGTGTATCGGGAAAGTCTGGTCAGCTATTTTAAAGGTCATCTGGAGCAATTGGATGAGGACAGCTTGCGCCGGCTGGAGACCAATCCGCTACGAATCCTGGATACCAAAAATCCGGCCATGCGAGAGGTTGTCGCCAATGCGCCGGAGTTGATGGACTATCTCGGCGATGAGAGCCGCCAGCATTTTAGCGCGATAACTACTATTCTGGACGATCTGGGCATCGGCTACGAGCTCAATTCCCGGTTGGTACGCGGCCTGGATTATTACAGCAAGACCGTTTTTGAATGGGTGACCGATGAACTGGGTTCGCAAGGCACGGTATGCGCGGGCGGACGTTATGACGGACTGATAGAGCAGCTGGGCGGAAAACCCAATCATGCGGTCGGTTTCGCGATGGGCATGGAGCGCTTGTTGGCGCTGATGGAAACTGTGGATAACGTGCAGCTTGCAAGTCCGGTCGATGTCTACATGATTAGGGTCGGCGAGAAAGCGGAGCAAGCGGGCATGCGCTTTGCCGAAACCATCAGGAATGAAATTCCCTGCTTGAAATTGCAGGTGAATTGCGGCGGCGGCAGTTTTAAAAGCCAGTTTAAAAAGGCCGATAAAAGCGGCGCCGAATTTGCGATCATTCTGGGGGACGATGAAGTTGATCGCGGCGAAGTCAGCATCAAGCCGCTACGCAATAATGAGCAAGAGCAACAGAACATGCCTCAACCGCAGGCGATTAAGTTTTTACAAATGCAGTTGTAATCTTTTAAACACTAACAAGAGAAAAGCACGTGGAAATTTACGATACAGAAGAAGAACAGGTTGAAGCTTTAAAAAGATGGTGGAAAGAAAACTCAACCGCTACCATCGTAGGTTTGGTCATGGGACTCGTCATCATTCTGGGTTGGAATTACTGGCAAGACCATAAGAAAGCGCAGGCAGCGCAGGCTTCTGCAACTTATGATCAGTTACTGAAAGCGCTGGACGAAGGCAAAAAAGAGTCTGCGGATAAGCTGGCCGAGCGCATGAAAGAACAGTTTAAAGGTACAGAATATGCGGCTTTCAGCGGCTTGTTCGAAGCCAAGTTAAAAACTCAGCAAGGCGATTTGGCAGCGGCCAAGCAGATTTTGAAGACGCTTGCGGCAGAATCAAATAAACCGCTGAGCAATATCGCCAAGATAAGATTGGTGCGCTTAATGCTGGCTACCGGCGAATATGAGCAGGGCTTGCAGGTCATCAACGATGTCGATGCGAAAGCAGCGGCCAGCTATTCAGCCAATTACGATGAATTGGTCGGCGATTTGTATGTGGCCCTGGATCGATTGGATGAGGCGCGTACGTCTTATCAAAATGCGATGAGAAATGGACAGCCGTCACCGTTGTTGCAGTTCAAGATTGATGACCTGACCGCTCAAGAAAAACTAGAAACTCAAAAATAATGAGTAACTATTCAACCGATATGAGCCAGGCGAAAGGCGAAAGGCGAAAGGCGAAAAAGTCCTTTGCCTTTTGCCTTTTGCCCTTTGCCTTTACCTTGTTAACAGGCTGTGCTGCTGTTGATACGGTGGGTGAATCTATTTCCGGCATTAAAGATTATTTTAGCGGCGGCGAAGATAATGCCGATCCCCCAAACGCCCTGGTTGAGTATGCTCCTGAGATCAAGCTGGAAGTCATCTGGAAGGAATCGGTAGGTGTAGGGGCTGACGAGAAATCCTTAAAACTGATTCCGGTCATCGGCAGCGGAAAAATACTGGCGGCGGATCGAGAGGGTGTGGTGCAGGCTCGAAGCCTGACTACCGGAAACTTAATTTGGGAGACTGAAACAGATGTTCATTTTTCCGGCGGACCGGGGCTTGGCGCCGATACCGTGATTCTGGGATCCAGCGATGCCGATGTCGTTGCCCTGAATATTGAAACCGGCGAGGTATTGTGGAAAACCTCAGTATCCAGTGAAGTGCTTTCGGTACCTGTTGTCGCCGATAATATCGTCGTGGTTCGCACCACGGATGGATCCGTGATCGCTCTTGATGAAAAGACCGGCGGCAAGCGTTGGAGTTACGAGCGCAACGTACCTGCACTGAGTCTGCGCGGAACCGGGTCGCCTTTGATTGCCGGGGATAACGTCATCGGCGGTTATGATAACGGCAAACTGATGGCTTTGCGTTTGGCTGACGGCAAATATGTATGGGAAACCACTATCGCCATTCCAAAAGGACGCTCTGAAATTGAACGGCTGGTTGATTTGGATGTCGATCCTATCGTGATTAACGGTGTCATTTACATTGCCAGTTATCAGGGTGGAATAGCCGCTATTTCGGAATCGAACGGCGATATATTGTGGCGCAATGAAGCTATTTCGTCGCATTCAGGCTTGAGCAACGACTCCCGGTATTTATACCTGACAGACTCGCAAAGCCACGTTATGCAGCTGGACCAGAACAGCGGTGCAGGCTTGTGGAAGCAAAAGGATTTGCATCAAAGAAGATTAACAGCCCCCGCCGCCTATGAAAATTATGTCGTGGTAGGGGATTTAGAAGGCTACGTGCATTGGTTGTCGACGACCGATGGCAGACAACTGGGTCGCGAACAAGTGACTGATGGCGCAATCGATGCCAAGCCTATCGTGGTAGATAATACCGTTTATGTTTACGCAAAAGACGGCACGCTTGCCGCTTTAAAAGTCCGATAAAAATATGTTACCTGTAATAGCCTTAGTAGGGCGACCTAATGTTGGAAAATCCACATTATTCAATTATTTAACGCGCAGCCGCGATGCTTTGGTTGCGGATTTTTCAGGATTAACCCGCGACCGGCAATACGGCAGGGTAAAACTGGGCGACCGCCCTTGTCTGGTCGTCGATACCGGCGGCATAGCCGATGATGCGGAAGGCATAGAGAGCTTTGCCAGAAAACAGGTGCAGGTCGCACTGGAAGAGGCGGATGTCGTGTTCTTCATGGTGGACGCGCGTGAAGGCCTGAGCGCTTCCGACAAGGTTATCGCCGATACCCTGAGAAAGCTGGATAAGCCGGTCATATTGGTCACCAACAAGACCGACGGTATTGACGCCAGTGTTGCCTCATCGGATTTCTATTCGCTGGCATTGGGCGAGCCGGTGCAGATCGCCGCTTCCCATGGCAGGGGCATACCCGAATTATTGGAAAAAGTTAACCAACTATTGCCGCCTGGCAAGGGCGAAGTCGAAGAAGAACACAGCGGCATCGGTATTGCAGTGGTCGGAAGGCCTAATGTCGGCAAATCGACGCTGGTCAACCGCCTGCTGGGTGAAGAGCGGGTCATCGTGTTTGATGAGCCGGGCACCACACGCGACAGTATCTATATTCCTTTTGAACGCAACGGCAAGAAATTCACCCTGATCGATACTGCCGGGATGCGCAGGCGGTCCAAAATAGCCGAAACCATTGAAAAATTCAGCGTCATTAAATCATTGCAAGCGATTGAAAAAGCCAATGTTGTCATTTACTTGATCGATGCACGGGAAGGCATCACCGACCAGGACGCGCATTTGTTAGGCTTGGTACTGGAAGCGGGGAGAGCCCTGATTATCGGCTTGAACAAATGGGACGGCATCAGCGCCGACCAAAAGGCAACCATATACCGGCAACTCGACGTCAAACTGTCCTTTCTTGAGTTTGCCGAAAAGCATCCGATTTCCGCCTTGCACGGCAGTGGCGTCGGTAAAATGTTTGATGTCGTGCAGCAATTGTACGCAGCGGCAATGCTCGACATGTCCACGCCGGTGCTGACCCGTATCCTGAAAGAAGCTACCACCGCGCATCAGCCTCCGATAGTGAATGGCCGCCGCATTAAGCTGAAATATGCGCATCAGGGCGGCAGAAACCCGCCAATCGTAGTGATTCACGGCGTGCAAACCGACGTATTGCCGGAGTCTTACAAACGCTATTTAATGAACTACTACCGCGATAAAATGGACTTGGTCGGAACGCCGATACGCTTGGTGTTCAAGTCGCCGGCCAATCCATTCCACGGGAAAAAGAACAAGCTGAACGAGTGGCAAGTGAAAAAGAAAGAGCGCTTGATGAAGCGGGTGAAGAGCAAGAAAAGAGATTAGTAAGGCGCAAGGCGCAAGGCGAAGGGCGAAGGGCGAAGGGCGAAGGGCGAAGGGCGAAGGGCGAAGGGCAAAGGTGTCAACTTAAACCGCTCTCTGGTTCCCAAGCTCCAGAGACTGTGAAAGCATTAATCACCACAAAGGCGCGAACGACTGCAAAGACAGGAAATGATCCTGTCATTTCTCTGCATTCCCCACATCCCTGTGGGTTATGCAGGAGGTAGAATTGCGTCGGGAACAGCAATCGAGAGCACCAACAGTAGGCACTTTAGGCGCAGCTTCCGCTCCTCGGTAACTGCTCACGCTAAGTACCTACATCCCTGTAGGCAACGCAGGGAGCAGTTACCGAGGAGCGGAAGCTTTTCCGGCTGATTACTTGTGCCCTATGGGTATTCCGGCCTGCGACTCGCCTCTGCAAGGCAACCGTTTGTCATTAAATTAACACTACAGGAAACAATCATGGCGACCATCACATTCCAAGGCAAACCTCTAAACACATCCGGCGAATTGCCCGCAATAGGCAGCGATGCGCCGGCATTTTCCCTGACCAGCCGCGAGTTAGTGGATGTCACGCTGGCGACTTACGCTGGAAAAAGAAAAGTCCTGAATATCGTCCCCAGCCTCGATACACCAACCTGTGCTGCGTCAACACGCAAATTCAACCAAAAAGCCGCGCATCTGGACAATACCGTCGTGTTAGCCATTTCCGCCGACTTGCCTTTTGCGCAAAGCCGTTTTTGCGAAACAGAGGGCTTAAAAGACGTCATTCCTTTATCAACCTTTCGCTCCAGCTTTTCCGATGACTACGGCGTGACTATTGCCGATACTTTCCTGCGCGGTTTAACGGCCAGAGCGGTCGTCATTATCGATGAGCATGACAAAGTGATTTATACGCAATTGGTCAGCGAGCTTGTTAATGAACCGGATTATGAAAGCGCCTTGGCGGTATTGTAAATCGGCTTTATCGTCTGCCCGGACAAGTGCAATTAAATGGGCTTGACTTTCATGGCCTTACGAAAGGAGCTGCGAAAGTCAATTTAGCAGGGATGAATCTCGTACTGCTACAAAGTCGTATTTTATCGGCGGCCCATTAAACTTCCGGCTCATAAGAATAATGGCCGCAGATTGAAAACGTTGGTAGGTATTCAAGGTTTATATCTTGCGTCATCCATGAACTTTTGGTTGTTGCCAGCGGCAGGTCATTGAGGCTGTAACCGGAACACAAAAGAGAGCGGTTCTATCTGTAAATGCCGTTGAAAAATAATTGCAAAGTGCAGTCACGATAAAATACCTACGGCCAGGAAGAGTTGTCTAAAGTTATGGCATTAGATGGTCAAATTCAGGCTCGGCGGAAGTGGTTAACAGTTTTTAAAAAAGCATTAACCTTATAATCATCAGGTTGCTTGCAATTTTTTCTAATAACGTGGAAGTTTATGAATACTATCCAGAATCTAATCGAAAACATCGAAAAGGTCATAATCGGCAAGCGGCCGGTGATCGAATTGGCGGTGATTTCGTTGCTGTGTCGGGGGCATGTGCTGCTGGAAGACGTGCCCGGCACGGGTAAAACCATGCTGGCTCGCGCTTTGGCCCGTTCCGTGGCGATGGATTGCAAGCGCTTGCAATGCACTCCGGATTTGCTGCCTTCAGACGTGACCGGTGTGCCGGTGTTCAACCAGAAAAGCTCTGAATTCGAGTTTCGCCCCGGCCCGGTTTTTACCAATATCCTGTTGGTGGATGAGATTAATCGGGCTACGCCTCGCGCCCAGTCCGCCCTGCTGGAATGTATGGAAGAATTCCGCGTCAGCGTGGATGTGCATACTTACGATTTGCCCAAAGTGTTCATGGTGCTGGCGACGCAAAATCCTATCGAGATGGCAGGTACTTATGTGCTGCCCGAGGCCCAGTTGGATCGCTTTTTCATGCGGCTGAGTGTGGGCTACCCCTCGGTAGAGGAGGAGACGCGCATGATCTACGCCCAAGCTGATTCCCATCCCATCGGGCATTTGCAAGCAGTGGTCGACGAGGCCGATCTTTTGGCGGCAAGAGAGGCAGTACGAGCTGTGCATATGGAACCGCTGGTGGGGCAGTACGTGGCTCGCATCAGCGCTGCCACCCGTCAGCATCCGCAGTTGCGTTTGGGCGCCAGTCCGCGCGGCACCTTGGCGTTGATCCGCGCTGCCCAAGGCTTGGCTTTATTGCGTAAACAACCGTATGTGACGCCAGACGCGATTAAGACCATGGCCGGGCCGGTATTGGAACACCGCCTGATCCTGCGGCCCCAGGCTGCTGCTCAGGGACGGACGGCGCGGGAAATCTTGGCCGAAGTGCTGGATCAGGTGCCGCCGCCGGTATGAGTACCGCAATAGTTGTCCCACGGCGGCGTATCGCCATGCCGCTGGTGCTGGCAGGCCTAACTTTGGTGGTCTACTGTTCGGCGCTGAACCGGAGTCAGCCGCTGATTTGGGGCGTTGCCGCCGTTCTGTCCGCCAGTCTGGTGATTGGCTTTGCTTGGCCCCATTGGTTGGTCAGCAGGTTGACGGTGCGGCGTAGCGGTCCGGACAAGGCGGCAGAGGGCAAGGTTATCACTCTGGATGTGACGGTGGAAAACCGCGGCTGGCTGCCTCGTTTTATGGTAGAGGTGGTGGATCGTTTGCCTTTTGTCGGCGCGGGCAAGGGACGTGCGCCGGAAAACGTGTCGCTGGGCCTGATCGGATACATTCCAAGCCTGGATCAACGAGGCTTTCAAGTGAATTTGATCTGCGAAAAACGCGGACTGTACCAGCTAGGGCCGGTGGGACTTTCCACCAGCTTTCCATTGGGGCTTTCTGAAGCCCGGCGCGGCAAGCGGGAAGGCTTGAGCACTCTAATCGTTTATCCCGAAATTTTCCCTATTGCCGCATGGCCTTTGCAGGGATCGCCCAGCCTGATCCATAGAGGAGGGCATTTCCTGCCCAACGGAGCGGGTTCTGCCGAATTTCGGAGCTTGCGCGATTATCGTCGTGGCGATAATCCACGTCACGTGCACTGGCCCACCAGCGCCCGCCTCAGCCAATTGATGGTGAAAGAATATGAGCCTCTGGCCTCTCCCTGTTTGTATCTGGTCTTGGACTTGGCGGCTGACGCCAATGTCGGGCAGGGCAAACATGCAACGCTGGAATACGCAGTCAAAATCGCCGCATCATTGGCGCGACTTGCATGCGATAACAGCATGCCAGTGCGGCTGGCCGGACAAGGCAAGCAGGCTATCAATATAAAGGCAGGGCAGGGCGAAGCTCACTTTGGTGAAATTTTGGAGCGGCTGGCGGTCGTTGACGCGGATGGCGATACGCCTTATCGCGTGATGCTGGATAAAGCAGCCGGCGATTGTCTTATTGGTGAAACCGTGGTGGTTTTTCTCGCCGAACCGTCGGAGCGCGCAGTGGACACTCTGCAATCGTTGGCCTTGCTGCGTTCACGCGGTGCACATTTGTTGGCGGTTTGCTTCGAACGGCCATCTTTCCTGGCCGCTGGCGGCGGGGCAACGCTCACTGAATCGGCGTTGTTTGCCGGCCTGTTGGACTTGGGCGCGCAGGTGGTGACTGTGCGCCGCGGCGACGATTTGATGCGCCTTTTTAATCCCTGATGAGTCCGCCGCTCACTTATACGCCCGCTTACCTGGGGCTGTTCGCCAGCTTGCTGCTGGCTATCTGCTGCAATGCCTACCTTGACGTTGGTTATGGCGGCTTTGCTACTGAGACCCTGCTTTGGGGAATGTTATTCGGCGTAACCCTATGGTGCGGCTGGAGTCAGCACGGCGAGGCCTCAGAAGTCAGCCGCACGTGGCAGAAGTGCGTGATGTGGCTGGGGCTATTTCTATTCATAACTTTCTTTTTGTATGTCTGGGGGCTGCCGCGAGCGGGCATCTATCTGCTGGCTTTTTTGCAAGCCTCCTACAACTGCGTGCTTACTACCCGCCGCCAGTTATACCTCGGCCTGCTGGTGGCGCTGGTGATGGCGATCTTCGCTTCCTCCCACTTTCGGGCTGACTGGACCATGCTGTTTTATCTGGTGCCGTTTGTAATCGCCGTGGTGTTTACGCTGGCGGCAGAGCAGATCAATCGCCGGGCGGAGGAAGTTCGCAGTCTTAGCCTGGAGCAAAAAATGTTCGGAGGACAGGCGGCTGCCATTGCTTCGGCAACGCTGTCCATCCTGATAGTAGGAGCCGCATTTTATGCCGTTACCCCGCAGATGAGCTGGATGACCTTGAGTTCAAGCTACGGCCTGCCTGCGGCCATAGGTATGGCGCACGAGGGCGAACCGGAACAAGGCCGACAAGGCAGCAATCCGGGGACAGCTGGGGAAGGAGCCGGCGGCTCGGGCGGCGCTTTCGGCGGCATGCAACCGGCCCGCAGCCCATGGCCCACTCCGTCTGAAATGCGGCAGGCCGCTCAACGCAAAGGAATGCCCCGTTGGCAGTCCACCACCATCATGACCATGGCTGATGCTACCGAAGCGCTGCAACAGCAGCTCGCACCCATTTTACAAACCTTGAATGACTGGTGGGAGGCGTTTAAAAAATGGCTGCAAAAAAATCTCGACAAGGTGCTCGGCTCGCTGTTGGCGTTGATGCTGCTGGCTCTGGCTACCGGCCTTTTCTTCCTGCTGCGGGAAGTCAGGGCCGGTATGTGGCTGCGCACCCGCTTTGATTATTTACGTTATGCCGTGTTCGGGCGTCACCATTCCGGACGCGAGGGTGTCCGGCAATTCTACGGTGCTGTGGAACGACTGTTCGCGCTGTACGGCGAAGCCCGCCCGGAAACTCTCAACACGCAGGAATATTTACGCCGCATGAGCTTGGTGCGTCCGGCGCTACGTCTTGAATTGCAGGCAGTCACTCTCCAGTTCGAGAATGGCCGCTATGGAGCCCAAGCGCCCGATGCTGAGCAAGTCCAATTCATGCGTGAGCGTTATCGCCGTATTTTTCGAGTGTTGAGTGGGTAGAGAGGAGAATGTGTCGCCACGTCCATTACGTATCCATCAAATCACCCCCGTTAACCCCTCAACCAGCAAGCGGGAGTATTGGTCTGGATCATAGTGATGGTCGCTGCGATTATTATTGAGCAGGTCAGCCTTGACGATGCCGTGTTCACCCAGAGACAAATCATCCAGCATGAGGTAGCGGATGCCGTTTTGTGCGCAAAATCGCTGCATGGTCCGGTTGAATTCCAGGGTCAGCCCGGTTCTGTCCGTTTGTGAGGCGGTGACTTCCCGTCTGGCGTTGGCAATGTCGCCCCAGTCGTTGTCATCCTGAATGGTAGGTAGCGGGGTGCTGATGCAGACAACCTCGAAGCGCATTTTTAATTCAGCCAAAAACCCGGAATAGCTGGCGATGGCTTGGTTCATCATCGCAGCGACAGACTCCTGATATTTTTGCGCCCGGTACCAAATGACAAAACCGGTATCGACTTCGCCCAGCATCACGACGACTCGCTTTGCGGCGGTTTCGCAGGCGGCTTTCCTGAAGACAGGATAGGCTTTGGTTGCTGAATTGGGATTTTCCAGCCCTGATGCCGTGGCGCCAATAACGGTAAGCACATTGAGCAGCACGTTTGGAAATCTTTCTTTAAACAACGGGTGAGAGAAAACGGTAGTATGGGAGTCGCCAAGTACTAATATTTCTCGTACCGACGATGCCTTGAGTTCATGCGTTACAAGGTTTTGCATGTGATTCTACTCTGCTTTTTTTATGTGTTTAAAGACAGTTTTTAACGGGCGGTCACAAACAATTATTTATTGAAGCAGCCTCAAGCATCGTTGCCAATTGACGAATCACTTAATATCAATAGTCGGGGCAAGTTGCACTAAAGCCTGATGCTTATTGTTTGCTCAAAATTATTTATAGTTTCTAAAACTGCGGCAGAATATGCAGTACCCGTTCTGATTGCTGAGGTCGAACGAGCAGAGAGCATATACTGCATTGGCGTGCTTTTAAACTATCCCGCCTGTTTAAATAATTTTAACTCAAATGCATAAAATCAGCCTATGGAACTCAACATAATCAATTTTTTTAAAAAAGATATATGGCTGTTACAAGAGGATAAGCTTTCGCTATTTAAAGCAAAGATAGTCAAATCGTTAAAAATAATACTATTGTCCGTCCAGGGTTTCTCGCGCGATTTGTGTTCACTCAGGGCATCTGCATTAACGCTTTATACGATATTGTCGATAGTGCCTATCATCGCGATGCTGTTTGGCATCGCTAAGGGTTTCGGCTTTGAAAAAATGATGAAACAGCAATTAATCGAGAAAATACCCAGCCAGGAAACTATGGTATTGCAATTAATCGATTTTGCGCAAAATCTGCTGGAAAGCACTAAAGGAGAGGTTGTTGCGGGAACCGGTATTATTATTTTGTTCTGGACCGTTATTAAAGTCATCGGCAATATCGAAGAGTCATTCAACTACATCTGGAAAGTAGAGCAAGGCCGAGCACTAAGTCGTAAATTCAGTGATTATTTATCTCTAATGCTATTGGCTCCGGTTATTTTAATAATATCCGGCAGCATCACAGTCTTTCTCACAACACAGCTTACTTGGTTAGTAGACTTTATTAACTTATCCGGGATTGGCAATTGGCTGGTCATTAGGGCGCTAAGCTTGTTGCCCTTACTGCTTATGACGGGGCTGTTTACCTTCATGCTTGTTTTTATGCCCAACCGTAAAATCAATTACAAAGCCGGCATCATTGCCGGTTTTATTACCGCTATTATGTATAATTTGGCGCAGTGGGCTTATTTAAGCTTGCAGTTTGGTGTGTCCGATTACAACGCAATTTACGGCAGTTTTGCAGCGTTACCCTTGTTCGTCATTTGGTTGCAAATTGGCTGGATGATTGTCCTATTCGGCTGTGAAATAGCTTTCTTTTTGCAGAATTATGAAAATTACCAACATAGCAGCGAGTTTTCCAACTTGAGCTTTTCCCTGGAAAAAGTCATTGCACTTCAAATTACGCACATGATTATTAAAAATTTTATTCCCTTGAATAATCCCTTAACGGCAGCCCAAATAGCTAAAAATATGGATATCCCGATAGCCATTATTCAATCCATTTTATTAAAGTTAGTGGCTAGCCATATTATTGTCGAGTTTAAAGACCAGAAGGAATATGAGGTCTATCAGCCAGCGGTTGATATTAATATGCTCACTATTTCTTATGTTGTTAATGCATTGGAACAGTGCGGGCAAAACCATTTACCGGGCATCAAGCAGGACCCGCTGTTTATGAATGCCGTCAATAGTTTCAGAAAAATAATCGAAGCCTCTGAACAAGACCGTTTACTGAAAGATATTCAGTAAGCGGTCGCGTTGAACCAAAGCGATAGAATATTGTCTTAATCCCTGCCGTTTTCGAAAAAACCAGTTATTTGTCCCGAGCACGCTGGCAGAATCAAATTAGCTTTTAACGCATTCTTTAAATGCAAAAGCTAAAGCGCCCGGTACACGTTCTCTCAATATCAATGGACTATGCCATTACTGCGCAGTTCGAGCCTTAGAAGAATGACGGCCTAAGTCCAGCATCCTCGCCGCACAAACAATCATTAGGCAGCCAATTAGCATGGATATACAATAAAAATAATAGCGGAATCTGTCATGCAAGTCGTCAAATGAGGTAATTGCTTGGCCGTAAGACTGCCCGCGCCGGTTGCCGAAGCGCTTCAACTTAAAGAAGGCGATGATATTGGCTTATATAAATGTTTAGCGGATTTTTATTAACGTCCTCTTCGCTAATTAAAAACATCTTCAAAAAGGAAAACTAATGAGAATTTTATTGCTGTTTGCTTTATTCATGGTGTCCGCACAAGCCACAGCCGCCGCTTTGCCGGTTAAAGAAATTACCTCAGGCATATATGTCCATTTTGGCAAACATCTATTTCCAGACAGCAAAAATCACGGCGAAATCGCCAACCTGGGTTTTATTGTCGGGCAAAAATGCGTCGCGGTCATTGATAGCGGCGGCAATCCCGAGCAAGGCGCGGCGTTAAAACAAGCCGTTACCGAAACCACAAAAACGCCGATTTGCTACGTGATCAACACCCATGTCCATCCCGACCATATTAACGGCAACAGCGCTTTCAAAGCGGCCGGAGTCAAATTTGTCGGCCACCATAAACTGGCCAGGGCGATGGCCGCGCGCGGCTCGTATTATCTGGACAAAGCCGCGGATCAATTGGGCGTCAAAATGAGCGCCGCCGATTTAATTCCTCCCGATATCGAAGTCAACGACAGCATGAAACTGGACTTGGGCGGACGGACATTAGTCTTAAAAGCCCATCCCGCTGCGCATACCGATAACGATTTGAGCGTGTACGATCAGGAAAGCGACACGCTATGGCTGTCGGATTTGCTGTTTACCGAGCACGTGCCGACGCTGGACGGCAGCTTGAAAGGCTGGCTGGCGGAAATCGAAAAACTGGAGAAACAGTCTTTCCGGTATGTAATTCCGGGGCATGGCGATGTAGTCACCGATTGGCCGCAAAGCATCCAGCCGGAAAAGCATTACCTGACCTTGTTACAGACCGAAATTCGCGCCGCAATTAAAAAAGGCCGGCATCTGGAAGATGCCGTGCAAACCATCGGTTACTCCGAAAAAAACAGCTGGGCTTTGTTCGATGACTATCACCGCAAGAATGTCACCACCGCTTTTGCCGAGTTAGAATGGGAATAGCATTACAAGCCCGCCAATTAAAACCAAACTGGAAAATATTATGAACTACAAAAAATTATTACCGGCCATCTTGCTAGCTACATTATTGCCGGTTGCCGCGGCCACAGCGGCCGAGGACGAAAATATCTGGAACCGCGTTTTGAAGCCGGAGTATTTCGCTCAGCAAGCGATTGAAGAATCCAACGATGTCATCGAGCTGGAAGCGCCTATGCGCGCCGAAGATCCGGCCTTAGTGCCGTTTAAAATCACCAGCAAAATCAAGCAAACCAAGGATAACTACATCAAGCGCATCCTGGTGCTGGTCGATAGCAACCCGTTTCCATTCGTCGGTGATTTCGGCTTTGCCCCGGACAGCGGCAAAGCCGATGTGGCGATGCGGATACGGGTTAATTCCAACAGCTTTATTCGCGCGATTGCCCAAATGAACGACGGCAAATTGATCATGACCAAAAAATTCGTCAAAGCCAGCGGCGGCTGTTCCGCCCCGATTGGCGCCAATCTGGATGAAGCCATGAGCCGTCTGGGAAAAATGAAGTTCAGGCTGGAAGACGAAGTCAAAATCGGCGAACCGAATCTGGTACAGCTGATGATCAGTCACCCGAACATTACCGGCATGCAAATGGATCAAATAACGCGCTTTATTAAAAAATCGCATTTTGTTAAGGACGTTAAAGTGACGTTCAACGGCAAGCCGGTCTTTACCGCAAAAACCGATATTGCGATTAGCTCAGACCCTAATTTCAGGTTCTATTTCGTGCCGGATAAAGCAGGCGAGCTGAAAGCCGAAGTGACCGATACGTCCTGCGAATTGCCGACGAAGAGGGATGTGTGCAGCGAAGGCAATACTTTTACCGAGACGTTTAGAGTTCAGCCGTAGTTTTAAAAATAAGTATTGCAAGTGTTAATAGCTCACCGGATATGATTAAAAGCGCATGATTATCACCCGCCCCCATCCTTTGAATGTATAAGCATCTACATAGCACGTCATCCCGGCATGGATTCACGTCAGGCTTCCTGCCTGACGCCCTTCGGGTTAATGCAAATCTGTTCCAGACATATTTGTGCCGGGATCCAGAACACAGAGATGTTAAAGCGACCATACGGAAAATAACTTAAAAAGTAGAACTTCAGCCCATCTTGTTAGCCGCACAAAGTAGCATTAGACAGTCAATTAGCATGGATATACAATGAAGGCCCGTATATCTTTCCAGCATAGGAGTCCGTCATGCAAGTCGCAAAATGGGGTAATAGTTTGGCTGTAAGATTGCCCGCGCCGGTTGTCGAAGCGCTTCAACTTAAAGAAGGCGATGACATCGAGATTCATATCGCCGGTGAACGGGTTTTCGAACTTGAGAAGAAACCCAGTTCGCAAGAATTGTTAGCTCGGTTGCGTAAATATCGGGGGCGCTTACCCGCCGACTTCAAGTTCGACCGCTTGGAAGCTCATGAAGAACGATAAGCCGTTTTTAGATACCAATGTGTTGTTGTATTTACTGTCCGAAGATAACGCCAAAGCGGATCGAGCCGAAGCGATCATTGCAGCGGGCGGCATCATCAGCGTTCAAGTGCTTAATGAATTCGCCTCGGTTGCATTCCGAAAACTGGGCATGAGCTATGCCGAAATACGCGATGTACTGGCAACAGTACGCACCGTATGTCAAGCCCAAGCGTTGACTGCCGATACCCACGAACGCGGGCTGGATATTGCGGAGCGATTCGGTTTTTCTCTGTACGACAGCATGATCGTCAGCTCGGCTGTTGAATCCGGCTGCACCGTTTTATATTCGGAAGATATGCAGCATGGTCAGGAAATTGATGGTCAATTAGTGGTTGCAAATCCTTTTTTGGATAATTAAGAAGAATCATTAGGGTTGGCATTGTTGAAAATAACCATGAAATATCTATAGCCAGTATCTTGTGTGCAAGATGCAAGCCCTCATTTTTTTAAATGCACAATGCGAGACTCGGAATCTTTTTGTGTGAAGGCTATTAAATGATTTTGCAAGTTAGATATGCTAGCGTTGTAGGAGGCGCATCGTTCGCGGTTGATGCGATTCACTTCGTTCAGCACATCCTATTGACCTTGGAATAGCCAATCATGTTCGGATTTAATTTTATAAACAGACAATTAAAAATTTTAATTTTTCCAGAGTTCTTAGGTTACAAAGCTTTAGCTTTTTGCCCTAACTATGCTAAAGAAATAGTTTCACTGATTTCAAGCCAGAAATGGCTATTTCATAATTTTAATTTAGAAGATGAGTCAAATCTTTACGATATATCAAATTACTTGCTTGCCAAGAAAATCTACAACAGAAAATATACCATCGTATTGGATACAAATATTTACGATTTTTTACTAAAAATCGTAAGAAACCCAGACAAAGAGAAACACAGAGGCGCTGCTGCTTTACTTGCTTTTTGTCAACTATCAGAAATAGAAATAAATCCTTTTTTCGCAGTCCACGAAAAACTTGAAAGCGATAGCATAGATAATATATTAGATGACTTAACTTTATTTAATAGAATAAATAACTCTGAGACAACTGCACTGGCTAATTATGCACTAAGCAAGTCAAGCCATATTAATCTAAATCACAATACGGATTTAGCTCGCAATTCAATTAAACAAGAGATACTTTCATATCAAAAGCCAGACGAATGGAAATCTCTTTATTTAATGACTTTAAAAATAGTTGCCATAAAATACGATGAGTCTGTTTCTGATCGTAAAAAGCTAAGCACATATCTAAAGTGGCTTGTGGAAGATTTCAGAATGGGTGTTCCTAGCTTAGTATATGCATTGGTTATTTTTGGATGCAAACCAATAAAACGAATGATGAAATATAATCCAAGCGATGCCACATGCGATAAATCAAAAAATATCCGCAACATGACTTGGGACCTATTTATTATTAGGCATTTTTTCAAAAAATGGGAAAACAAGAAAGAAGATGAAGAATTCTTATTTGCGAGTGACGACAATGCATTCGGCAAGATATTGTTGATTGCTATCCATGTTTATAAGGAAAGAAACTTCGACTCATGCAAAAATCATGGATATATCAATTCCTCTGATCTAACAAAACTGAATGCTTTATTCAACCAAGCAATAAATATTGAAAACAGAGTTTATAAATCCCCGAACTTCACTTGCGAAGATAGAAGCAATCATAGAGATTCTCTAATATCACAACTGGAAATAGAATTGGGTATCTTGTGCTCTCATTCCCAGGCGCCGCGTGGGAATGCAGCCGGGTAGGTTGGGCAACACTTTTCTGCCCAACATTACCGCGTGGTCACTGTTGGGCAAACGATAAGGCTGTTTGCTCAACCTACACAAACTGACCTTGCAACTTCACGGCAAGTTTTTTGTCCAGCGTTAATAGTTTAATGTCATGCGCGGTGGCCGTGGCGGCGATAATGGCATCGGGTAATTTGACGCGGTGTTGATGCCTAAATTGTATCGTTAAATCTTCAATCAACGGGCTAATCGCCAAATGCGTCATCCGATCCAATAGACGGTTGATGGCCTGTTCCTCATCCATAGCCAAATCGGGGTAACTCAACAATTCCATCCGAGTGATGGCGCTAAACCCGCAAGCAGGCAGACTGATGCCGCTTAGAATGGAAATGGCTTCGTCATTGCCTTTAAGCAAGCCAATGATGGTATTGGTATCAAGCAGATAGCTAAGACCATTCATCACGCATCGCCTGTTGAATCTCTAATGGGTTGCCTCTGAATGAGGGAGAGTTTTTTAGTATTCCGGCAAAGTCGGTCAGTAATTCAGGCTGCTCGGCATGATGGGCTTGTTGTGTGTTGCGATAGACTAGCGTCAGATTTTTTAATAATTGCGCCGGGCTAATATGTTCATGCTCTGCCAATTCATTAAGTAAGACAGCCGTTTCATCGTCTAATTCTATGATTGCCATGGTTTATATCCTCTTTTAAAGTTTGTAGCTTATGCTTCATCGCTGGAAAAAGTAAAATTTTCTTCAAATTCACGCAGGTCTTTTGGCTGTTTCCACTGCTACACCTAGCGTAAGGTGACAGTGCTAAATGGGCTTGATTACTTTGATAGCGCCAATTCATAGCTGGTACTACGCCCGCCACCCTCCGCTTTTACCAATGCGCCTAATTCCATAAGATTGAGAATGTCGCGGTAGGTGGTGTCCTGAGAGCATTTCGCCAGCTTGGCCCACTTGGATGTGGTCAACTTACCTTCTAAGCCGTCCAGCAGCCGGTTGAGCACTTTGATCTGGCGCTCGTTCATTGGTACATCGGCAAAGTGCTCCCAGAATTTGGCTTTTGCCAGCACGGCTGAAAGTGTTTCGTCCGCTCGGACGATGGCGCGTTGCAGACACGCGAGAAACCACAGCAGCCACTCGGTTACGTCCAGATCGCTTTTTTGGCTGCGTTCCAGTACGTTATAGTAGTCTGTCCGCTCTTGCTGAATCTGCGCCGAGAGGCTGTAGAAGCGTTGCTGGCTCTGCTCCGACCTTGCCAATGCCATGTCGCCGATGGCGCGGGCGATAGGGCCGTTGCCGTCATCGAACGGGTGCAGGGTGACGAACCATAAATGCGCTAGTCCCGCTTTGAGCACCGGATCGAGCTGATCGGGCCGCTCGAACCAGTCCAGGAAAGCGGCCATTTCCGCTGTCAGCCGGTTTGCCGGTGGCGCAATGTAATGCACTTTTTCGCGGCCGCATGGATTAATGACGGAGTCGGAGATGACTTGCATCGAGCCGTTCGTATCGTCGCGCCATGCGGCTACCCGAATCTGCGCCAAGCCGCTACGCCCGGTCGGAAACAAGACGCCGTGCCAAGCGAACAGGCGCTCGATCGTCAATGCTTCGGCATGGCGCTGAGCGACATCAAGCATCATCTCGACAATGCTTTCGACATGACGGTCTACGGGCGCCAAAGCGCCGATGTCCAAGCCCAGGCGCCGGGCGATTGATGAGCGCACCTGTTCAGTGTCCAGGCGTTCGCCTTCGATCTCGCTGGTTTTGACGACATCTTGGGTCAATGTTTGCAGCCAGGCTTCATCCCGTAGTTTGAAGCCCAGCGATTCCATGCGACCCAACAGGCGGCCTTGCGCATGCCGAACCGTCCCAGCGGTGCCGCTAATCGCGTTATGTCATAGCGCCAATTGGGCCAGTCGGGATGCTGCCAGATGTAGGTCGTCATGCTATTTTCTCCGCATTAAGTGCGGACATTGTGAAATGTTATCTCCGCAACAGTTCAGACATAGCAAAGACTTTTCTCCAATTCCATGCCTCGCTGCTACATGCGCGCATTTTAAACTGCACAAGAATTAAATGCTGTAGGGCGGATTCGCGTTAGCAATCCGCCATGATTTGGTGATTTACTTTGGCCTCAGAGCCATAGAACGTGCCGAAGAACGAAGCGCATCAATTGCGATCGATTGCTTCATGTTGCCAGCACATCTACGGCCTTACTTTGGTGTTAGAGGAGGTTGTGGGTTATCCACAAAAACTGTGGATAACCTTGTGGTTGACCTATGTCTTGTCAGTATAAGTACCTATCCCTGCTGGCGTTTTTGTTAAAACGGCTAAAAATTGGTCATTCAGGCATACTGTTGTCCATTCCGGCAAACATTTACGATTCTGTAAGCACGATACTACGTGTCTTCCCATATTGACTGCGCCGCCGGGCGCGATCAAGATCGTAAAAAAGTACGCCCGTCTCACTCCCTCATTGGTTTATTAGGAAAATCTATGAAGTCAGCGATTGGAAGGTGGATAACGGTTGTTTTCATCAGTTTTTTTATGCTGGGTTGCTCAAGCATACGCGCTAGAACCGAAACCCCTGATAAAGAGTGGACGGTCTATCCCGGCATTCAGCGGGACATAAAAGATACCGGCGGGGTATTCAGCGGCAAGAATCCGGACTCAGTTTGGGCCAAGGGCATGGTAACAACACTCCTTCTTTTGGACCTGCCTTTCTCGGCCGTGTTCGACACGGTTGTGGTGCCCTATGATCTTTATCGGATTTACGCGCCAAAATATTCCGTAGAGAACGCTGAAAAGGGAAAGCACGTTAACAATCCGCCATGATCGGATGATTTAATCCGGGCTTTGTTAATAGTGATTGGCGGTCTGCTACGCGAGCCGCCTTACGCCTATACCATGCCTGAAAGCTAATAGCCAGTGTGTTAAGGACCTGTGCTTATTAGTTGGAGCAGATTGCCCGCCCAGATTTTCTTAAATTCCCAGAAAGACTTTTATCCATCTCCTTATCTAGCTGCTAAAATGGGCTTATCTTTTAACTGCCCAAGAATTGAAAAATGGATGTAATCCAACGCATTGCCGAAGAATTAGCCGTTAACGTCAAGCAAGTCAGCGCCGCTGTCAACTTATTGGATGAGGGCGCGACTGTCCCGTTTATTTCCCGCTACCGAAAAGAGGTGACCGGCGGTCTGGACGATACTCAATTAAGGCTGCTTGAAGAGCGGTTGGGCTATTTGCGCGAGCTGAACGCGCGACGCCAAACGATTCTGGACAGCATCGCCTCGCAAGGCAAGCTGACGCCGGAACTGGAAAAAGCTATTATCGATGCCGACACCAAAACGCTGCTGGAAGATTTGTACTTACCCTATAAACCCAAGCGCCGCACTAAAGCGCAGATCGCCCGTGAAGCGGGGCTGGAGCCGCTGGCCGATGCCTTGTTGGACGACCGCAGCCTGATTCCCGAGCAAGTCGCCGCAGGCTTTATCGATGCAGACAAAGGCGTGGCTGATGTTGCCGCCGCTTTGGATGGCGCACGACAAATCATTATGGAGCGCATTTCCGAAGATGCTGAATTATTAGCCGAACTGCGTGAGCGCATCTGGCAAAAAGGCATTGTTCATGCCACGGTGGTGACCGGAAAGGAACAGGAAGCGGCGAAGTTCAAGGATTATTTCGATTACGAGGAAGCCATCAACAAGATCCCCTCGCACCGGGCATTGGCGTTATTTCGCGGACGCAATGAGGATTTGTTAAATATAACGCTTAAACCCGGCACTGACGACAAAGCGGAACATGATCTTTGCGCCCAATTTGTCGCCCGTCACCTGAATATTACCGACAGCTCAAAACCCGCGGATGCCTGGCTGGCGGAAACCGCGCGTTTTGCCTGGAAAATCAAGCTGTACACCCGTATCGACCTGGATTTAAAACTCAGGCTGCGCGAAGCCGCCGAACTGGAAGCGATCCGGGTTTTCGCCAGCAATTTAAGAGATTTGCTGTTGGCCGCACCGGCCGGGCCTAAAGCGACGATGGGCCTGGACCCCGGCATACGCACCGGCGTTAAGGTTGCGATTGTCGATCCTACCGGCAAGCTGCTGGCGACAGACACCATTTACCCGCATCCGCCGCGTAAGGACTGGGACGGATCGATAGATACGCTGGCAAAACTGATTCAAAAGCACAAAGTCGATTTGGTCAGCATAGGCAACGGCACCGGTTCTCGGGAAACCGACCAGCTGGTAGCCGATGTGATGAAGCGGCACAACGAACTTAAATTCACCAAAATCACCGTGTCGGAGGCGGGCGCGTCGGTGTATTCGGCGTCCGAACTGGCGGCCAAGGAATTCCCCGCGCTGGATGTGTCTTTGCGCGGTGCGGTTTCTATCGCCAGGCGCTTGCAGGACCCGTTGGCCGAGCTGGTCAAAATCGATCCCAAATCGATCGGCGTCGGCCAATACCAGCATGATGTGAATCAGGTTCAGTTAGCCAAAGGGCTGGATACCGTGGTCGAGGATTGCGTAAACGCGGTCGGCGTTGATGTGAACACCGCATCGGTAGCCCTGCTTAAACAGGTATCCGGTTTGTCCGCCAGCATCAGTGAAAATATCGTCGCCTTTCGTAATGAGAACGGCCCGTTCGCCAACCGCAAGCAATTGAAAAAAGTGCCGCGATTGGGCGACAAAGCTTATGAACAGGCGGCGGGATTCCTGCGCATCATGAACGGCGACAACCCGCTGGATGCATCTTCGGTGCATCCCGAGGCTTACCCGGTGGTTGAGGCGATCATCGGCAGCACCGGGAAATCGATCCGCGACCTGATCGGTCAGAGCCAGTTCCTACGCGGTTTGAATCCTGGCAATTATACTAACGAACATTTCGGTTTGCCGACGGTGACCGACATCTTGCTGGAGCTGGAAAAGCCCGGCCGCGATCCGAGGCCGGAATTCAAAAGCGTCGAGTTCAAGGCAGGCATCGAGAAAATCACCGACCTTGAAGTCGGCATGAGGCTGGACGGCGTAGTCACCAACGTTGCCAACTTCGGTGCATTTGTTGATATTGGCGTACATCAGGACGGCTTGGTGCATATCTCCCATTTATCGGATACTTTTGTCAAAGACCCCAGGGATGCGGTTAAAACCGGCGAGATGGTTAAAGTGACGGTGCTGGAGGTCGATGTCGAGCGCAAACGGATTTCTCTATCGATGAAAACAAATCCCGAGGCGAGCGACGTCAGGCCCGAACGAAATAATCAAAAGCCGACTGCGCATAAGCCCAAGCAGCAGGCGCCGGTACAAAGCGCAATGGCTAACGCATTCGCCAAGGCGCGAACCAGTAAATAATTGTAGCTCTGCTATACTGAGTCAATTATTAACATACCAACAGGATTTGAAATGCGTAAATTCAGTCGTTCTTTTGTTTTATTTGCCAGCCTGTTTGCGGCATGTGCGCCGGTGACTCAGGCCGAGACGCAGCAACAGGGTTATGGCATGGCGGCCTATGCACCCTCTGCTCAACGAGGTATATATCCAAACCAGAGCTTTGGCGACAGCTATGGCAGCAAGGTTGGCAATAAGGCGCTGAATAGCTTTGCTAATCTGACCGCAGGCATACTGGAAATCCCCAAAAACATTATTAATACGACTAATGAAAGCAATGTCTTTTATGGTATTGTCGGGGGAGTATTTAAAGGCGTGGTCGTCATGGCGGGACGCTTAGGGGTGGGAGTTGCCGATTTGGTCACGATCCCCCTTCCAACCAAGCCTATAGCTTACCCACTGTATGTTTGGGATGATTTTGATGTGGATACCAGTTTCGGTCCGGTATTTCGTTTAGACCAGAGTCCGGAAGAAGAGGCTATCGTTCAAGCGCCAATCCCGCAGCCTGTCGTTGCCGCGCCCGCCCCTGTAGCGCCCAAGCCGGAGCCGATTGATAACTCCAAGCAGTACAACCAGGAAACCAACCAGAAACTGGATGAAGTTTTCAAAAAAAGAATGAAAAAATAGTGCGTTGGCGCTAAAAACGAAAAAGCCCGGAGGCGGAAACCTGCCGGGCTTTTTTGTGTGAGGCTATTATTCAGGAATCACTGTTCCGAGTCAGGGAATGGCACAGGAGCAAATTCCGGGTGCGCAACGCTAAGCTTGCTGCCGACTTCGCCCATATAAAACACCAGAATCTTGACCGGCTCTTCGCCTATGTTGCGGCCATTGTGAAGCACGCCTACAGACTCGGGCAAAACGTCGCCTGAATGCAGGATTTTAACCTGGCCTGTGGCAAGCTTTAGTTCCAGCTCACCTTCCATGATGTAGCCGAACGAGGGTACCGGATGTTCGTGCCAGCCGGTCTCGCCCTCCGGCGCAATCTCAACGATCAGTGTAGTGACTTCGCTTTGCCCTTTGGGATAGACGATCGGCTTGCCGTCCCAGCTGGTGGTGGTCTTGAGGAGTGGAGTAACTTTAAGGTCAGGGTTTTCATCCGTAGCGAATGCTGTAAATGGGCAGCATAAGGCAATGAGCAGCATGAATTGCGCTTTGACGTTCATTTGCATAACTTTATTAAAATTCAATCAGTCGACGCATCGTGCGCTTAACCCGGCGGCCAGATCATTTGCCGGCCGCCCAGTAGATGCAAATGCAGATGGTAAACGTCCTGTCCGCCTTTCCTGTTGCAGTTAAACACGGTTCTGTAACCGGCTTCAGAAATGCCTTCCTGTTTAGCCAGTTTTGCCGCCGTTTGTAGTATTTGGCCTGCCAGCAGGGTGTCGTCCAGGTCATTCACGGTAGCAATATGACGTTTGGGGATAATCAGGATATGTACCGGGGCTTGAGGCCTGATGTCCCTGAAAGCCAGGACATTCTCGTCTTCGAAAACCACATCCGGTTTGATATCGCCAGCAACCATTTTGCAAAATAAGCAGTCAGTCATTATTTCTCCTTGTTATACGATCGGCCGGGGCGGCCGACACGGTTGGTGTGAAAATATACGCCCCTTCTCCGGTCAGGGAAAGGCTGCCGAGAGTCATAAGGTCACTCACGCACAAATTGCGCCACATGCCCGGCGCGCTTGTGGGGCAGGGTCGGCGCATTGGTTGTAGACGTCTTGAGCTGACGCATCGAAATGTAGCGGTTTAATAAAAACAGATACAACCGGGCCCGACTCTGAGGTATCCTCACGAATTAACCTCTTTCCAGCTTTTCAAAATACCCGACTAATAGCGCCTGCGCTAGTTCTAAATAACCCTCAGGCAGTTCAAACGAGACATAGCGGCAAGCCATTTTGCCGAGAAAATAACCGGATAACCGGAGCTGCCATCGGGACCCAAGGAGGCATAAGACGTGGTTCCGGGATCTCCATCATAAAAGGCGTAACGCCCGCCAAGCTCACCGTGCCCATCAGATTCGGCACGTTGGACTGGTCGGGCAATGCAATCGGTGTGGTGCCGAACCCCTGACTATATTTTCATACCATGACACAACGCCCTCATTAAATCATTAATGACCCGGCGTCGTCACGGTGCAGGCACCACCCCAACTAGCTGCCGGGATAGTTACTGCGCTATTCGCGGTCAAGGTGTTTGCCGCAACGGTACAGATTGTGTACCACGTCGTCGTTTGTTGCAGGAGCAATTGTTGGGTTGGATCTACTGTAACGGAATGCACGTTGTTATCGCTGATAGGCGATGGCGGGGCTATCTGGCTGCCGCCTTGTACCACAGCCATCGGATATTGGCCCGCCTGATTGGCTTGCACGGTAATTTCAACCGCACTGGGCGGCGTACCGCTACAATTGGAACTGCCCACAACACACAATGGCGGGTTAAAGTTGCTTGGGCAGGCCAATGATTCGGCAGGCGAAGACGGTGCAGCGTAGGGCGCCTTGGTCAGCATGGTTTGATATTGCGCTGCCAGATTTGCAAACGCGTTATTCGGCCAGGCCGGCTTTAAATTCTTCACGTCAGTTTTGCCGTTCAATCCCTTACTGCCTTTACCCAATTTAACTAATGCGAATCCGGAGCCTGCGCCCGAGCCATCACCGATGTATTGATAGGCAAAGCCACCGGAAATATTGCTTGAGACTGTGGCATCGTTATAGAAACTTGGCACATCCAGAAAGTCTCTGTTGCCGGAAGTCAATCCGGCTTCGTATTCCGACAAGATCACAGGAATGGAGTAATTACCGATGCTGTAATCTGAAACAAGGCCTTCATACGCAGCCGTATTTCCCCCGGGCGGGACGTATCGATAAGTGTTTATGCCGATATAATCTAACGGCAGACCATTGCATGCCGAGCTCGCATAGTATTGCGCAACCGTGCTTTCATTATCCGGCGTGTCTTGCATGGCCACGCCGACGGGAATGGCGCGATATGTCTTGGTTGACATGTAGGTTTTGGCATCATTCGCCGCCGACTTGATTGCCGCGGCGGCATTTAACTGTGTTGGCGTGCCTTTGCCTTCCGCGCCCGGGTCGGTCACTTCATTCGCGATTTCAAAGCTCAGCACATTGGGATAAGCTTGAAATTCATCAATAATCTGCTGCACACGCACTTTAAATTGCGAAGGATAAGGATGTTGCCCACTTGCCGGATTTTGAGGAATATTGGTGCCGTAAGGATCATTCGCCAAACCCACAATGACGTAAATCCCGTTTTGCGCGAGTAAATTCATCGTCTTGGCATGCGGCTTATTGTGGCTCACTTGATACACGCGAAGCGCATTGATATTCAAGTTTTTAAAACTGTATTTGTTCGATGACTGCAATAAGGCTTGAATCACCGGGTTGGGCTTGCCGCCAACATCAATCAAGGGATCAACGCCGTTCACCGGCTGAAAGCCGACGCCGCGAAACAATAGGCGATTATTGTTTTGATCAAAAAAGGCTTTGCCGTTAATGGTCGCGCCCTGGGTAATTGCACCGGCCGAAGACGCTGCGGCTTGCGCGCTTTCGGCCGGTGCCGCGCTCGCTGTATGAATTGCGCCGGTCAATAACAAACCTAACAGTAGTTGCACCTGTCTCATAACATTACCTTATTCGTTGAATAACACATTTAATTAAAACCGATCATGAAGATAGTGATAGCCGATCACGAAAAGCCAGGGCGCCAGGCCTTGCAGTAACAGACCTGGCGCTTTATTTCCTCTAGGGATTTGCCACACATCCACAAACAGACATTTTACCTGGCACTGTAGTGGTCCATTGCTTATTCCATGTGCTATCGGCACTTGCGCATACTGTTGGGCACTGTTGCTCTGCTTGGCTATTGCTGTATATAGGGCCGGCAGGCACGTCGCCGGTCTTCTGTTGGGCGCGGCCAAACAAGTGGCTCATATCGCCTTGATAGGAGGCAGTCGTTGGCTGGTGGCATGAGAAGCAATCCTGCTGGGTCCATGTTGTCGGTGATGTGCTTGGACCGGTGGTGAGATTGATGTCTTTTTGCATCCATGTTTCCATGGTGGTGTTTGCCAAGTTTTTGGTACCGGCAATGCCCATTATGCTTTCGCCTGGAGGATTGGGGTTGTTGGGATTGCAGCTTAAGCCCAAGGTCCCGACCGAGCTGCCTGGCTTAGGGTTCCCGTCAAAAATGTTGAAGCAGCCTACCAGCGGCGTAGTTTGCCCTGCGGCGGCGCCCCAGGCTCCCCATTCCGCACCGATCAACTGATAGTTTTTCCATTTGTTGTTTAAAGTGGAAGGCAGATTTGTTTGCACGTTATTGTTTAGGCAAGAGGTAACCGCTAGGTTACTCGCGGCGGCGTCGCAATTGGTGGCTGGAGGCAACTGATCGGTGCGGCACACATTAACCGAGACCCAGGTTTTGTTATCGTCGGAGGGGTTGGGATTCGTTAAGCACAAAGGATTGGCTACGCCGCTTTGCGGATAGGTGCATTGCGTGCCATCACCGCCAGCGTTTGTATATGTGGTGTAGTTGAAGAGATTCCATCCGTTTGTTAACCCGGCAGGATTCGGTTTGATAGGATTGCTGCCTCCGGCGGCACAGTCAGGCGCATTGGCAACATGCTCGAAGGAGGCCCAAATCATCTCGCCATGCAGAGGGGTTTTCTGCACTAAGTGCATGCCGATCAGCCCCCACCAGTTCCCGGCACTGTCCTGCTCGCAATGCATAGTGTCGGCGGGGCAATCGCTTTGCTTGCTGCCATAGTCTCGCCAAGCGGTCTTAATCTCTAATGCCGACTTTGTGGAAGTGGGGGTTGTGGGAGGCAACCATATTCCTCCTTTAGACGGATCGGCATTGAAGGCTGCGGCAGCCTGGTTTATAGCCGGAATTGTATACATGCCGTTTTCAGCAATGTAATTTACAAAGTCCTCATTAACACGAATATCATAGCTAACGGTTTTGCCGTTTACGTCCAGCAGATGAAAGGCGTCGCCAGCTTGTAGGTGATTCATGTTTTTATTCATTTGCGCGGTCTGTAGCGGGGCATACGTGCCCGACCAGACAGGCTTGCCGGATTTTGGCATGGCGTCGTACCATGGCGCCAAACTCATAAACCGGGGCTTGCCCGAGGCATCGTTGCCCACCAGATACAAAAAATTATTCCAGGCAAACTGATCGACATCGCAAGTGCTTGCAGATAACTGGCCTTTGGCCATAGGCACGTCGCCCCACAAGGCCGCCCCGTTAACGGTGCCGCTATTTGGAGCATTGACGGTGCAGGCAGAACCGGCCTCGGCTATGGTGGCGAAAGACGCCAGCATGACAATGGAACTCAATAATGAAACAGTATCTAACTTCATATTTTCACCTAATATGTTGGTTTGAATTTAATACTTTGCACTTGGCTTTGATCAGCGAAACGGGATCAGGCTTTATAAAATCGCCAAAGGCTAGTGCAATACCTGATGCTCACCTAATCAGTCTCGGCCACTGGTAAAATACTCGATTCATGAGACTTATTGCTGACCATTCCTGACGATCGTCAAGTCTCCACGGTTTGTATCGTAACCCCGAACAAATAGCCTTGCCCCTTAACTCCCCGAATCGGGAACCTCTCTGGTGCATAAGAAGCCAATTTGCGACGCAGGCGGCTTATAAGCGCTTCGAGACGGCGTTCGTCGTAGTGCCAGAAATCCTGGCCCAAGGCTTCGATGAGTGTCTTGCGGCTGACCAGATTTCCGTTCGCGTTGGCAAAGGCTCTTAAGATACAGCATTCGTTGTGCGATAGCGGGATGAGTCTGCCGTAGGGAGAAACCAGTTCCAATTGCGATGAATTGAGCTGCCAGAGCGATTGCCCATTGCCGTTAAGTAATTCAGTTTCCGACTTGCTGATGGAAGCGGTGGCCGGTCGCTCATTTTCATTCGGCAAGGGTAGAACCAGCATGTCGACCCCGTGCTTTGCCAGCCATGCGCTCAGGTTTTCAGTGTCGAGCGTCGTCGTAGTGGCAAAGCTGGGTTGTTGCAGGGTGGAAGCGATGTTGTCGAGCAGGTAGGTATTGTGATCAAGGATGGCGATGCGAATCATGGCGAGATGACCTCAAGGGTCTTGGTCGACTGATCGGCGCGAAGAATAAAGCAAAACATGGCGACTCCCCTCTGTTGGAACCAGTTTGATGCTGTCGGTAATTCCCGGCTGATAAAACGACTGCTAGGGCTTAACTATCGTTTATATACGGGAATCCATAATTAATGGGACGGAATATTTCCGTTGCCCACTTTGCTGCGCAGGTTTTGATTATTTTTGCCCGTAGCTCGAAGCGTCATACCCTCTGAGCGTAAGGTCTTTGTCTTGAACCTGTCGAAGCAACCTGCACCAGTCTTTATGCTGGGTTAAGCCATCAGTCCGACGTCGTACTTACGGTGTGCTGAGGCGAATTTGCAAGTTAGTAGGGTGGCGATTTTATTTATGGCTAATGAGCTTATTATTTTCTGCCACCAAAGATTGGGATCGGCAGAAATGCTAAAAACTTTAGAGAATTTATAAAAATAAGTTACGTTCACGATTCGAAAGGCTAACAAGGGACGTAACTTATAAGCAAAGGGAGGTTAGTCTCGCAGTATCGCAATGAGGGACTGTTGTGATTTTTTGCTTATTGCATAGACCGGTGGTCTCAAGTGCCGGCTGTTAATCCGGGATGGTGGCTGGTTGAGGTTAAGGGTGTCAAAGGCAAGTTATTTGAAACTGTAGCGGCGGCCTTTACATTCCTGTGCGGCCATTAAAAGCATGCGATAAGGTGCTGCTGTCGGTAAACTCCAGTTCGCCGCCCATGGGCACGCCGTGGGCGATCCGGCTCGCCAGTACGTGGTGCTTCCTGGCCAGTTCGCTGATGAAATAGGCGGTGGCCTCGCCTTCAACCGTGGAATTGGTCGCCAGTATCAGTTCCTTGACGCGGCCTGTTGCCAACTGCTGTTCAAGTTGATCCAGACCGAGTTCATCGGGTCCTATGCCGTCCAGCGGCGATAACCGGCCATGCAATACAAAATAGCGTCCTTTAAAGACGGTTGCCTGGTCGACAATCCATACATCGGACGGGCTTTCCACGATGCAGACAACGGAGTCGTCTCTTGACTTATCGGCGCAGATGTCGCAGATGTCACCTTCGGTCAAAGTGCGGCATTGCCGGCAGTGGCCTATTTCTTCAATTGCCCTCAGCAGCGTTTGAGCTAGCGTTTTTGCGCCGTTGCGGTCGCGCTGGAGCAGATGAAACGCCATCCGCTGAGCGGTTTTAGGACCGACGCCGGGCAGGCAGCACAGATTCTGGATTAATTGCCCCAATAAGCCTTTTCTATGCATATTAGAAAGGCAGCTGGAATCCGGGAGGCAAGGGCAGCCCCGATGTGACGTCCGCCATTTTCTCTTTTTTCATTTTAGCGACTTTATTGACCGCATCGTTGATGGCCGCCGCCACCAGGTCTTCCAGCATATCCTTGTCTTCGCCCAGCAAGGAGGGATCAATGGTGACCTTTCTGGCTTCGCGTTTGCCGGTCATCAGGATCGTCACCAGACCGCCGCCGGCTTCGCCCATGACCTGCATGGCATTAAGCTCTTCCTGTGCTTTTTTCAGGTCTTCCTGCATTTTTTGGGCTTGTTGCATGATGTTGCCGAGTGCATTTTTCATTTGCTTCTCCTGTTTCGTTAAACGGGTACTTGTTAGGTGGGCTCTATGGTACCGGGCATGACTCTGGCGCCCAAGTGGTCTTTTAAAGCCTGGACATTTTCATCTGAATTAATAGCGTCAACCGCTGCCTGCTGCTTGTCTTCGCGCGCTTTGGTTAATTGTACGGCAGGTGTGGCAACCGTGACCTTTTCGGTGGTGATCACCAGCTTCAACGGTGCCTTGCGATAAGCCTGCAACGCCTTTTGTAAATTTTCTTCGGTGCGACTGCTGCGTAGTTGCTTATGTCCCGAATCCAATATCAAGGTGCAGACGGAATCGTCAATATTTTCCAGTACGCAATTATGAGCCAGTTCTCGGGTTAAGCCGCTAATCTTCATTGCCGCGACGATTTCCATCCAAGTGCTATCGTGCTTTTGAACGACGGCAATTTCCTGTACGGTTTTTTCAGCGGCAATGGAATTTTGCTCTGCTGCCGCCGGGTTATAAACAGGCGGCGCTTGATTATGGACTGGCTGTGTTTGGGGCTTGTTTACGGGTTGGCGAACCTGGGCCGGTTTGGCCGGCGCAGACACTATGCCGGCCGGCCTGAAAGTCAGCATACGCAACATGACCATCTCAAAACCGCTGCGTGGGTCGGGCGCCAAATCCAGGTCCCGTTGTCCTACCAGACCTATCTGGTAATAAAGCTGGACATCTTCGGGAGTCAATTTGCCTGCTAGCGCGGCAATCATATCCGCATCAAAATCATGGTCAATTGCCGTGGGTATTTGTTGTACCAGTGCGATGCGATGCAGGACTTGCAAAATCTGTTGCAGCACATCGCTAAAGTCCGGCGTTAAGTTGGATACCTCATTTATTTTATCGAGTATTGCCTTGGCATCGCCCTCGGCCAGGGCCGTTAAAATGTCATCAACAGGCTGTTGCGCCACGGTGCCCAGCATCGCGTTGACATCTTCCGTGCCGACTTTGCCGTTGCCGTAGACAATAGCCTGGTCGAGCAGGCTTAAGCCGTCGCGCATGCTGCCGTCCGCGGCACGCGATAATAATTTTAGAGCAGCCGGTTCAGCTTCAATGTGTTCCTGCTGAAGGATGAATTCCATCTGGGTAAAAATCTGGCCGGGCAGTAAACGCTTGAGGTTAAACTGCAAGCAGCGGGACAGCACGGTGACGGGAATTTTATGGGGATCGGTGGTGGCCAGCAGGAATTTTACGTGCGGAGGCGGCTCTTCCAGTGTTTTCAGCAAGGCATTGAAGCTGTGCCCGGACAGCATGTGTACTTCGTCAATCAGGTAGACTTTATAGCGGCCTTGATTGGGCGCGTATTGCGCGTTGTCGAGTAAATCGCGAGTATCTTCAACCTTGGTGCGCGATGCCGCGTCGACCTCGATTAAATCCAGAAAACGTCCTTCGTCCAAGTCTCGGCACACGCTGCATTCGCCGCAAGGATTAAAATCCTGGAGATTTTCGCAATTGATGGCTTTGGCTAAAATCCGGGCAATGGTGGTTTTGCCGACGCCGCGCGTTCCGGTAAATAAATAGGCGTGGTGCAGTCGATCATGCTGCAAAGCGTTCATTAACGATTTGACGACATGCTCTTGTCCGACAACTTCTGTGAAATTATGGGGACGCCACTTTCTGGCGAGAACCTGATAGTTCATTGCAGGCTCGAAAAGGTAAGTATGTTTGGGCGGTGACCATGCCAGCCACATCCCGGCACACGAATCTGCTGTTACCGTTGCTCCCTTCCGGGCCTGGCGGGGTTCACAGCGTATCGTTGCGGGAGGACCGACACGATCACCATAAAACATTAGCCGTACTGGCTAAAGGACGGCTATTATCGTTGAATCGGTTTCATAACACAAGCCGGAAATGGCATATATTTTGAAAATTCACCACGAAGGCACGAAGGACGCGAAGTTTTACTTGGTCATTTTCTTCGTGAACTTCGTGGTGGTTAATCAGTCTGTCCGATACGGCTTACTAACGTTAAGGGCGGGGTACATATCCATACGCATCAAGCTAGGCGTAAAACCATGAAGCACATGAAGTTCATGAAGAAAAAAACTTCGTGTCCTTCATGTTCTTCATGGTGTCATATCTTTAAGTTCGTATATGGAAGCCTCTAGTTGCTGCTTACCCAGGCCAAAGAATCACCGCCGTCCTGAGCCTATTTTTGCCGAAACTGGACATTTTCTCGAAATCCTCGCAGGCGATAGGAATAAACTGGCAGTCGAGTTCGCTTTGCCGTCCTTCTTCGGGGTCCGGGTCGTGCATGTACAGGCAATCATCGTCGAAGCCGCTCATGACCACCCAGTGCGGGGCTTTTTTCCGGTCCATCCGAAAGGTGCTGATCAGGATCAACGGTATCGCCCCGGACTTGAACGCACCGATAAGGTCATTCTGGCTGATATTGGCGTAATGTATCTTGATGCCTTGCTCTTGCGCCTCGCGCTTGAAGCAGTTATCGACCAGTTCCACGACCTGCTTTTTTTCCTCATTGCGCACGCCGTCGATAAACAGCGTTCCGGTTTGGTTGACCCAGACCTCGACCGCAAATTGCCGCCGCTTTGCCGCCAGCGCCAAGCCTATCGGGTGGCAGCCGCCATGTCCCGAAGTCATGAAGATGGTTGTGGCCTCGCGCCACAGGTTGATCTCTTCTTCTTGCGAGGGTTGATAAGCCCTGTTTAAGCCGTGCATAGCCATCATCAGCGATGCGGGGCCGCAGGTGAACGGCGTGGTTTGCCTTAGCCAGTGCACCGAGCGGTGCTGCAGGGTATCGCGATAACGGCGGATGCGTTTCTGATAACGCAATGCATCTTTATGATCTTGATAGTAATCGCGGTAGATGCCGAATTTCTGGTAACCCAGCGATTGGTAAAGTTTGATCGCCGCCGTGTTATCGACACTGACTTCAAGGCGCAGGTACAGCCTGCCTGCCTCGTTGGCGGCCTGTTCGCCTGCCGCCATCAGCTGTTTGGCGATACCGGCGCCTCTTTGCGATGGGGCGACGGCCAGCGAATAGACTCTGGCCAGCCGGGTGCCGGGGTGATAAATAATCAGCACATAGCCGGTGATTACTTTTTCCTGCTCCGCAACCAGCAGTGCGCGATGTTCCGTGCTTATCCAATGCTTGAAACTGCGCCGGCTTAACTGGTCGGAGTCGAAACAGGTTTTTTCAAGCAGAACCAGTTGGTCAAGATCGGTCAGCAGGGCGGGGCGGATTAAAATGCTCAAGACGCCACCCCGTGCAAGGCTTGTGCAATCACCTGTCTGGCACGGAACAACACCATTTCCCGCCATGCCTGATCGTCGGGGCAAAAATGGCGGCGCATGGCTTTACTGTGTTCCAGACGGGCCGGTTCGTTACCGGTTTGCGCCCACAGTTGATGGTCGCGCAGCAAGGTTTCAAACAGCCGGTCGGTGCTGAACGTGCCGAATTCCAGCGTGATGTAACAACTGCGTTCATTCATGATCGCATGCCAGGCATAATCCAGCAGTCCTGTTTTCGGCACCGAGCTGGAGGTGCCCAGCAACGGCAATGCAACCGACTCGCCGTATAAGCTGCGGGCTATACGTGTTCCGGCGCTGTCAGGCTGATGGTCGCAAATGATTTCGCCATAGCCGTAAGAACCCAGGCCGGTGTGCAGGTCGATGACCGCCAAATCCCGCTGTTGCAGCGCATATTTGCGTATCAGGTCTTCGCAGACCAGTCTGCCGTGCGCGGGAGCTTTGCCGCCGTAAAACGGCCCGGACGGATCGCTGTATTGTCCGGCGCTGACCGCTTTTTCCAGCGCTACGCGGCCATGCCGGCGCTCGAACTCGGCCAGTGCGATTTCTCTTTGTGCGGCATCCGGCAAGTACAGCGCGTCTTTCAGCAAGTCATAGTCTTTATTTTCGGGCAGCGGCCCGGAAAAATCGACGGCATTGCGGTTAAGGTCAACGCCGTCCGCATCGCAACGCCGTTGCCAGGCATAACCCCACGGCGTCAGGGCGTGAACCATCAGCACCGCCGTGTCGGCAGGAATAACGGACAGGCCGACGCCAATCAAACCCAGCTGGTCGGTTTGTATAGCGCTGCCGGCAAAGCCTTCAATGCCGTGCGTTCCGCCGAGCAAAACCAGCACTTTTGATGCGTCTTCCGGGCCTATCCAGACCGTGTCGGTCACCAGCTCCTCGCTTTCAGGCCCGCTGCCGGGACATGCATAAGGCAGGCATTGCGTATGACAGGATAGTTTATTTAACTGCGCCAGCCAGCGTTGCCGACCGGCGGCATAGCTGGCCGGAAAAACGGCGGTATCGATAGCGGCAAGGGGAAGACAATATGACATAAGAGTTACCTGGAATTTTTCTTTAGCATAGTCCCAGTTAAGTCAATCATGAAATATTTTTCAAGCCCCATAAAAACACCTTGTGCAAACAAGGGACAGGTTCCAGAATTACGCCTCACTTTAGACACAGGATTTTTTTGTTATGGCGCGCACCCTTCTGGTTGTCGACGATCTTTCCGACTGGAATCCCTATTATCCCAGCGAGCAGGTCATCACTTTTGAAAACTATCTCGCGACCCAGCAGGGCGAGCCGCAGCAGCGCGTCCGCATCATCAACCTTTGCAGCAGCTACCGCTATCTTTCCGACGGCTATTACTGCTCGTTGCTGGCCGAGGCCAGGGGGCATCACGTTATTCCTTCGGTCAGGGTGCTGAACGATCTGGGCAAAAAAGCGCTGTACCGGTTACAGCTTGATGACTTGTCTGAGACGCTGGAGCGCGCAGTTAAAACCGCCGACAAGGACAGCGAAATAACCTTGATGAGTTATTTCGGCACTACGCCCGACCCGGCTTTTCAGGAACTCGCCAGACTGCTGTTTGAACGCTTTTCCTGTCCCATTCTGGAAGTAACGCTACGTTGCAGGCAGCATTGGGAAATTATCGGTTTAAAGGCCGTATCGCACCGGCTTCTGGATGATGCGAAGCAAACCGTTTTTGCCGACGCGCTGGATCAATTCAGCAAAAAGGTCTGGCGCAAGGGCCGCGCCCGTAAAGCGGCGCGATTCGATCTGGCGATACTGATCAACCCCGAAGAACAATTGCCGCCAAGCAACCGTGGCGCACTGAAAAAATTCATCAAAATCGGCCGGGAACTGGGCATTGAAATAGAACTGATAACGCAGCAGCATTATGTGCGACTGCCCGAGTTCGACGGCTTGTTCATACGCGAAACCACCAACATAGACCACCACACCTACCGTTTCGCCAAAAAGGCCGAGGCCGAGGGCTTGGTGGTTATCGACGACCCGACTTCGATGCTGCGCTGCACCAATAAAGTCTATCTTGCCGACCTGTTCCGCACCCACCGCGTGCCTACGCCCAAGACCTGGCTGCTGCACAAAGGCAATGCCGCCCACCTGGACAGGGTGGAAGCGGAAGCCGGCTTTCCGGTCGTCATAAAAATCCCGGACGGTTCCTTTTCCCGCGGCATCGTTAAAGTGAACGACCGGAAAGAGCTGGAACTCAAAGTGGAAGAGCTGTTCCAGAAATCCGCGTTGCTGCTGGCGCAGGAATTTCTCTATACCGATTTCGACTGGCGCATCGGCATTTTCAACAACAAAGCCTTATATGCGTGCCGCTATTACATGGTCAAAAACCACTGGCAGATCTACCGCCACGGCGGCAGCCGGATCGATAGCGGCAGTTTTGCGACCCTGCCGACCTTTGAAGTCCCCAAAGCCGTGCTCGACGCCGCATTAAAAGCGACTCAGCCGATAGGCAACGGTTTATACGGCGTGGACGTCAAGGAAAAAGACGGCAAGGGTTATGTTATCGAAGTCAACGACAACCCCAACATCGACAGCGGCGTCGAGGATAAATATCTGGGCGATGAGCTGTATCGATTGATTATGAGCGAACTGCTGCGGCGCATGGAAAATCGCAGTAAAGGGGTTTGATTGTTTTCGGTGTCAGAATTGTAGGATGGGCAAAACGTTAGTGTGCCCATCAGGGTCGTCTCGAATTGATTTGATGGGCACGCACGCTTTGCCCATCCTACGCGGCTTTTAGCTATTTTCTTTTTAAAACTGTAACAAGGGGCGGCAATGTTCAAGGTCAATTTACTGGTATTCTTACTTGCAGTAGGAATGTCTGTTCAAATCGTTTATGCGGATGATATGAGTTCTGCATTGCAGAAAACGCAAGATTGCCTTAGGAATCAGAATTGCGATGCCGCGAGGACCGAGGCAGGAATAGCGGCTAATCAGAAAGCTTTGGAGGCAGTCGGGGGAAACGCCCGAGACATGCAAGAGTTATATAACATCTCTGCCGATATCATGCCTATTTTGGAACAACAAGCGGGCGGAGACCCCGTAAAAATGCAAGCACTTATGCTGAAAGCTCAAACCGATCCCGAAGGCTTCCTGAATTCATTATCACCGGAGATACGAGCCATGATCAAAAACGTCTCGAATGCAGTAGAGAAAAATCAGGCACTTAGGCAAAAGCCGTGATCTGGATTTTTATATTGCCATCAGGCCGATTCCCAAGCTTGGGAGACGGTGAAAGAATTCTTGTTTAGCATAAATTTAATGGGCAACCACGAAGAACACAGAGGACACGAAGTTTTAATGTCTTGAATTAAGTGGAGTTATTTTTCTTCGTGCTCTTCGTGTCCTCTGTGGTAAATGATTTTTTACCTGATTTGGATAATATTTTCACAGTCTCTGGAGATGATTGGGAACCAGCGAAATCACGCCGATTCCTATCAGGTGATTGAACCTGTAGAATGAGCAATCAAAAAAATTAAGACACTATCTATATGACCGAAAAAGAAGATTTTGCAGAGAAACTCGAAGAGTTTGTCACCGAGCTTAAAGAGCATATCAGTACAGATGGTGGTCAATGGACAGTAAAAGGCTTTATTGATATTTTCAAGAACATATACACAATATCTTCAGATACCAAAATTGTGTCGAAAATTCTTGAAATTCATCTATTCCCTAAAATTCTGCATTTTGCACAAACTAACGGCTACAAGGTAGTTCTTGCCGATCACCAGAATTACTACCCCGACATATCGTTTGTCAAAGCCGACGATGAATCCATCAAATTCGCCGTCGATTTTAAGACCACCTATCGGAACCCAAAGAAGCCCCATTTGTGCAATGGTTTTACGCTGGGTTCGCACGGTAAATATTTTGAACATCGCACCAGCACCAAAAACATCCAGTTTCCCTATAGTTCGTATTCAGGCCATTTCTGTCTTGGCATCATCTACGATAGAGCCGATGGCGCAACCATTGATGAGACAAGAGCGCATAGCATCGATGAACTGCATTCCATTGTTTCGGTAGTAAGAAACTTCCAGTTCTTTGTTGCAGAAAAATGGCAGATTGCCAGCGATAAAGGCGGTAGCGGTAACACCGCCAACATCGGGAGCATCAACAATATCGCCGATATAATCAATGGCCGGGGCATGTTTTCAAGACTTGGCGAACACTGGTTTGATGAGTACTGGATGAACTACCAAAAAATAACTATCCAGGATGGAAAAGGCGGGACAAAGAAAATTTCTACGCTTCGGGATTTTGTCGAGTACAAAAATGGTGATCTGTCTTTGGTTGTAAATAAGAGGAATGGCGAAGAATGACCGTAAAAGTTGGTGTGCCTCCGATCAAGTCGCAAGGCATAAAAACCAAGCTAGTTCCTTGGATTAAAAGTATTGTTCCGAGCGATTTTACAGGTGTGTGGATTGAGCCTTTTATGGGGACGGGGGCTGTAGCTTTTAATGTCGCGCCTCAACGTGCAGTTTTGTGTGATGCCAATCCGCATTTGATTAACTTTTACTCCGGCATAGCCTCCGGTGAAATAACGCCCGAAGTGGTAAAAGAATACCTTACACGCGAAGGCGAGCTACTCCTATCAAAAGGCGAAGAGCATTATTACTTTATAAGGGATAGGTTTAATTCCGAACACTCGCCGCTGGATTTTCTATTCGTTAATCGTGCCGGATTTAACGGCATGATTCGCTTTAATCGCAAAGGCGGATTCAACATCCCGTTCTGTAGAAAGCCGCAACGCTTTGCTCAAGCGTATGTAACGAAAATCACCAATCAAGTTGCTTGGGCTTGCAAAATAATCAAGACAAAAGAATTCGTATTCAAGTGTCAGGATTTTAACCAAACCATTTCCGAAGCATCATCATCGGATATTATCTACTGCGATCCACCCTATATCGGTAGACATGTTGACTATTACAATGGCTGGGATCAGTCTCACGAACAAGAACTATTCGATAGGCTTTCCGATTTTGGCGGAAAATTTATTTTATCGACATGGCATCATAATGATTACCGGGAAAACGAATACATTAACACCTTGTGGGCTAAGCATTCAGTTCTTACTCGTGAGCATTTTTATCATGTTGGGGGTAAGGAAACAAACAGAAACCCTGTTATTGAAGCCTTAGTTACAAATTTCAATGCCATTTCTATCGAGCGAAAAAAAGAAAGCCCAATTCAATACACGTTGTTTGAAACGCAAGCGAAATATGGCGCTGCATAACAATTCGTTCCTGCGAACCTGCTAAGGTTCGTTGTCGACCTAAGTTGTTATTACTTTCGTAACCTAAACACTAACCCATGCTAGCCACCCTCGTCCGCTTTTCCATCCGTTTTTACGGCATCGTTATCGCGCTTGCGGTATTAATCCTGCTGTACGGCAGTTACCGCTTCGCCACGGCGGGCCTGGATATTTTTCCTGAATTCTCCCCCAAGCAGGTGATTATCCAAACCGAATCGCCCGGCCTTTCTTCGGAGCAGGTTGAAGTGCTGGTCACCCAGCAAATCGAAACGGCTGTCAGCGGCTTGATCGGCATGAAGTCGGTGCGCTCCGAATCGATCCAGGGCCTGTCGATTGTTATTGCGACTTTTGTCGAAGACAGCGATGTGTACCGCAATCGCCAACTGATCAGCGAGCGCTTGACCACTCTGGCGGGACAGCTGCCGCTGGGCATTACGCCGGTGGCGATACCGCTGTCCTCGTCTTCGGCGACCGTATTAACCATCGGCTTAAGCAAGGATGATCAGACCGATTTGATGGCTTTGCGCAGTCTGGTCGACTGGACGATAGTGCCGCGCTTGCGAGCTGTTCCGGGGGTTGCCGATGTCAACGTGTTCGGCGGCGACATTCAACAGCTGCAAATTCAGGTCGATCCGCTGCAACTGCATCGTTTTAACCTGACACTGGAGGACATTATCCAGGCCGCTTCAAAGGCCGGAAATATTCAGGGCGGCGGTTTTATCGAAAACAATAATCAGCGTTTCACCTTGCAGGTAACCGGGCAGCCCGTCACGCCGGAACAATTCGGCAAAATTATCGTCAAGCGGGATCAGGGGCGCAATGTGACCTTGGGCGAAGCCGCCACGATTGAATACGCGCCGGAGCCGCCGATCGGCGCGGCGCAGATTATGGGTAAATCCGGCATTGTGATGATGGTGATCGGCCAATACGGGGCCAATACCTTGTCGGTGTCCAGGCAGGTAGAACAGGCGCTGCAAGGGTTCGAGCCTATTTTCAGCAAACAGGCGATCAATTTTTACTCGCACTTGTTCCGCCCCGCCGATTATATCGAAAGGTCGCTGTCCAATTTGTCCGGGCATTTACTGATCGGCGGCTTGTTCGTGCTGGTCATCTTGTACCTGTTTTTGTTTAATTTCCGCACCGCATTTATTTCCGCGCTGGCGATTCCGGTGTCGTTGATCGGCGCGGTTATTGTGCTGTTGGAAAACGGGGTTAACCTCAATATCATGGTGCTGGGCGGGCTGGCTATCGCGTTGGGCGAGGTGGTTGACGATGCGATTATCGATACCGAAAACATTTTCCGGCGCTTGCGCGAAAACCGGTTGTCAGCCCGGCCGCTGCCGGTTGCCGACGTGGTTTACAGCGCCTCGCTGGAAGTTCGCAGCTCCGTGGTTTACGCCAGCTTTATCGTTGCGCTGGTGTTTGTGCCGTTGCTGACCTTAAACGGCGTTGCCGGACGCTTGTTTGCGCCGCTGGGCTATTCCTACATTTTGGCGATTTTAACGTCGCTGCTGGTGGCGCTGACTTTAACACCGGCGCTGTGCTATGCGCTGCTGGGTAATGCCGATCTCGCCAATGACGACCCGCCGCTGATCAAGCGCATTAAGCCGTTGTACAAGGATTTATTAAGCAGGGTTTCCAGTCATTTCAAGCCGGTGGTTATCGGCAGCATCATTGTTTGCTTGGCAGGCTTGGCGGCTTTTTTCAGCCTGGACAGCAAATTCCTGCCCGAACTGCGGGAAGGCCATTATATCGTCCATACCACCAGCATTCCCGGTACGTCGTTGCAGGAATCGATCAGAATCGGCAGCAAGCTGACCGAACAGTTTATGGCGATTCCGGGCGTACAATCGGTGTCGCAATGGGCGGGGCGAGCGGAACGGGGCGCCGATACTTACGGCAGCCATTACAGTGAGTATGAAGTCCGGCTTGAGCCGATGTCGGGCGCGGAGCAGCAGCAGATTAAGGACAGGCTCCGGGCCATTCTGGTCGGATTCCCCGGCATTTTGTTTGAGGCCAACACCTTTTTGACCGAGCGGGTCGATGAGACCATTTCCGGCTACACCTCGCCGGTGGTGGTGAATATCTACGGCAACGACCTGAATAAGCTGGATGCCAAAGCGCAGGCGGTCGCTGAAATCATGCGCGATATAGACGGCGCGGCGGATGTGCAGTTGCGCTCGCCGCCCGGCACGCCGTTGCTGCAAATCAACGTAGATCTCGACCGGCTCAGTTTCTGGGGCGTGTTGCCCGCCCAGATTGTCGATACCTTGCAGGCCGCTTACGAAACCCGCGTGGTCGGCAAAAACATCCAGGGCAATAAAATCTACAACGTCGCGGTGACCTTGACGCCGGAGCTGAGACAGCAGCCCGAATCGATAGCCAAGCTGCCGATCAGGACCCAGGACGGCACGATGATTACGCTGGACCAGGTTGCGGAAATCAGGCATTCGGCCAGCCGCTACAACATCCTGCATCAAGGCTCGCAGCGGCGGCAAACCGTGACCGGCAATGTGCTCGACCGGGATCTGGATGATTTTATGGCGGAGCTTAAAGAGCGGGTATTAAAAGAGATTCCGTTCTCTGCGGATATTTATCCCGAGTTTACCGGCGCGGCGGTGGAACAGGCGCAGGCGCGCAAGGAATTGATCCTGCATTCATTGCTGGCCGGAGCCGGGGTGCTGATTTTTGTTTATATCGCTATCGGCAGCATACGCCATGTGTTGCTGACGCTTGCGAACCTGCCTTTCGCCTTGATCGGCGGGGTTGCCGCCGTGATGTTGACTGGAGCTACGTTATCGGTCGGTTCGGTCGTCGGTTTTGTGACGCTGTTCGGCATTACCGTGCGCAACAGCATCATGCTGCTGTCGCATTACCGCTATCTGGTCGAAGTCGAAGGCAGGAGCTGGAATCTGGACACCGCCGTACTGGGCGCTCAGGAACGCTTGCCGTCCATCCTGATGACCGCGTTGGTCACCGCGCTGGCGATGTTCCCGATTGCGTTCAACAGCGATAATCCGGGGCGCGAGATCATGGGGCCGATGGCGGCGATCATCATCGGCGGGCTGGCGTCTTCAACCTTGCTGAACTTATTATTGCTGCCCGCCATTTTGCTGCGTTATGGGGAGTTTAACCGCGAAGCCAAGCGCGACCGATAGCGATCCTGAGGCGAGCGGCCTTAGTCCGAACCCTCGCCGTGACTGTTTTCTTTAGTGGCGGACTGAAGACGTTCACACATTTTTATTGCCGAGTCGCGCTCGCTTTGGATTTTTTTAATCCCGTCATTCGCCGTTAATATATCGAATTCAAGTTTTATCGCGCGCTTAAACCATTCATCTCCTGATGACTTAAGCGCCTTGTTTTCCTGCATTAATTCGGAAATTTGTTTGTTTGAATATTCCAAACGCACAGCTACGGCTTGCAGTTGGTTATGAGCAGCATCAAGGGACCTAGCGCAATTTTTTACACGTTCACTCATGATGTGTTGGGTTTCGTAGCGTTGGTCCAATTCAAGTGTTTTTTGGTTGAGCTCATCCTCAAGCAGTTCGATCTTTTTTATCGCAGCCTCATAGTGGTTGCTTATCACGATGGTTTGTTTAACCGGAGTGTTGCTGTGTCTTTTAGTGAAATTGAGCATAGTGTGTATTAACCTAACGATTATGAAGAGGGTTCCATCACCTCGGGAAATAAAAGTATTTTTGCAACGTTTGCGGCAAAAATCGGTTGGCGTTGTACAAGTGGCTGTAGGGTAGAGAGCTCAACTTCTTCGATCAATAAGCGATGTTAGTTATCAGTTGAATCGGCTATTGAGTATCACCACTGGCCCGGATAGAGTGTTTTTCGGCAAAGGATTTGGTTAAAAATAACTTCCCGAAATCACTGTCTTCTATCGTCAAGCCGTTCGTGCTGACCCTTCGACTACGCTCAGGACTAAAGGCCTTGTCGAAGCATGATCGGCTTGACGCGGTAGGCCGAAATTTTTCCGTCCACCCTTCGACAAGCTCAGGGCGAACGGAAAAATTTTATCCGATCCATATCGGGAAGTTATTAATGACCGCATCCAAAACAGCTGCGGACGGATTGGCGGTGTCCGCAGCCGGTCGGCGTTTTTAACTAAAATTCCTCCCATTCGTCGCTGGCCAATTGTGAGATCGGCTGAGCTTTGATTGCCGAACGCGATGGCTCCGGAAATCTCGCCACACTTTTCGCAGGCATGTAGGTCGCCTGGTTTTTGGCTTTTTGAAAAGAACCGGTTGACTTGGTTTGAGGCATGTCGTCAAACGCATGGCGAGAGTAAGCATCCACTTTGAATTGCGCGACCGTGACCGCCAGGCTTTGCGCCTGTTCTTCCAGCGATTCCGCAGCTGCGGCGGCTTGTTCCACCAAAGCGGCGTTCTGCTGGGTCACGTCGTCCATTTGGCTGATGGCCATATTGACTTGCTCGATGCCGGCCGTTTGTTCTGTTGAGGCGGCGCTGATTTCGGACATCATCACGGTAACGCCGCGTATCGAGCCGACGATTTCCTCCATGGTGTGACCTGCTTGTGTTACCAGTTTACTGCCTCCGGCGACTTTAACGACCGAATCGTCAATCAGGTGTTTGATTTCTCCGGCAGCCGTAGCGGCGCGTTGCGCGAGATTGCGCACTTCGACGGCCACGACTGCAAAGCCCCGGCCTTGATCGCCGGCGGCGTTGAGCGCAAGGATGTTGGTCTGGAAAGCAATGTCGTCGATGACCGAAATAATATCGCCTATTTTGCGCGAAGATTCGTTAATATCGTCCATCGTCCTGACCACTTGGCCGACCACCTCGACGCCTTTGCCGGCTATGTCGGATGCGTCAACGGCCAGTTGATTTGCCTGTTGGGCGTTTGCGGCATTATGCTGCACGGTCGAGGTCAGCTCCTCCATGCTGGCCGCCGTTTCTTCGAGGCTGGCGGCCTGCTCCTCGGTGCGATGCGACAAGTCGTTGTTGCCCGAGGCGATTTCTTTAGCGCCGGTGTTAATGTTGTCGGTGGCTTCTTTGATTTGAGAAACGATTTCCTTGAGTTTATCCACCGTGGTGTTGGCGTCATCCTTGAGTTGCCCGAAACTGCCGGCATAGTCATTGGTGATGGTTTGAGTCAGGTCGTTGCGGGACAATGCACCCAAAACGCGCACCACATCATTGATGCCGCTCTCGGTGGTTTCCATCAGTTCGTTAAGTCCTTCGCCCAGTTGCTTAAAGAAGCCGTCTTTTCCCTGGATTTCAACACGCCGGGTAAAATCGCCCATGACGGCGCCATGTACAATGCCGGCTACTTCCTGTTCCACTACAACCTCGACAGTGCGATCCAGCCATTCGGCCACAACGCCAATGCGTTCACCGTCTTCACTGATAACCGGGTTGGCGACGACCACCATATTGTGACCGCCGATAGTTAATTCCGAACGATGCGAGTCGGTTAATTTTTCCAACATGTCGCGTTGATGAGCCGGGTTTTTATGAAAAATATCAATATTGGCCCCCATCAATTTATCGGCGTTAAAATCCGGCAACTGTTCACGAATATCGGTTTCCGCCTTCTTGAACAGGCGTTGTACAGCTTGGTTCATATAGATAATATTAAAATTAGGATCGGCGACCATTACCCCCGAATGAACGTTATCCAGCGCCCGGTTAATCTGCAAGGCGTCCGTCGTCATCTGCCTGGATTCGGCTAATTGCGAATTCAACATGACTTGCACGACATAAAGCCCGCGCAATAAATCGCCCAGTTGATCGCTTCTGTTTAAGTTCAACCGGTTTTTAAATTTTCCGTCTGCTATGCAATAAAGCGCATAAATACAGGTTTCGAGCGTAGCGATGACTTCATGCGTCAAACTGGCAATAATTCCCGCTGCGACTAGGGTCAGCACAGAGGTTGCCGCTAACGGCAAGTATTCCTGAGCTAAAAACAGCCGATATATCGAAAAACCGGTCAGCGCCAATATCATCGTTAATGCCAACGCTACTTTTTTTGAGATAGCCGTTTCGCTGACCGCTTTGGCGACGGCGGCAATTCCTGTAGGCCGTAGCTTTGCAATATTGGCATTCAGCTTTTTGTACACGTTTTCCGCATGGGTTATTTGTTCGCGGTTGGGCGCGTAACGGGCGGACAAATATTCATGGAGGACTCCATTTTGATAGATCGGCACCACATTAGCTTCGACCCAGTAATAGTCGCCGGATTTAGTCCTGTTTTTTACCGGAGCGGACCAAGGTTTGCCCTGTTTTATCGTCGTCCATAAATCATCAAAAGCAGCCGTCGGCATATCGGGATGACGAACGATGTTATGGCTGGAGCCGATTAATTCTTCCCGTGTAAAACCGCTGATGGCAATAAATGCGTCATTGGCGTAGGTGATACGGCCTTTTAAATCAGTCCGGGTAACCAATATTTCGCTTTTTTTCATCAGGACTTCTTTATCTGTTACCGGCATGTTGATTTTCATGGTAATTCCTCATTCTTAAAGTAAATAATTTTTCTTTTTCAGCGGTTTTCTAAACAGTCTCAAGTCGCCAACTCCACCCGGTTACGCCCGGCGACTTTGGCGCGATAAAGCGCTTGATCGGCGGCGTCGATAGCGGTTTCCTTGTCCAGTGAAGGAATAGCGCGGGCCACCCCGGCGCTGACGGTGACGTTGATGGTTTGGCCTTTGCCGACGTCTATCGGCATGGCTTCAATGGTTTGGCGCAGACGTTCAGCCAGTCCGCCGGCCTCTTCAAGTCCGGTATCGGGCAGCAACACGGCAAATTCCTCGCCTCCGAGACGGCTCGGCAGATCGTTTGCCCGGAGGCTTTTTTGAAGCGCCTCGGCTATGGCCTTGAGCACGACGTCTCCGGCAGGGTGGCCGAAAGAATCGTTGACCTGCTTGAAGTGGTCCAGATCCAGGAGGATCAGCGTAAACTCCCCGCCATAACGCCTGAGACGGGCAAACTCCGTTTTCAGCCGATCGTCGAGTTGGCGGCGGTTAGGCAAGCCTGTCAGAGGGTCGTATAGCGCCAATTCTTCCAGTCGGCGGATCAGATTGACGCGCTCGCTAATATCGTGAAAGACCACGACGACTCCGTCGAGTTCGCCTTCGATCACAAGCGGTTGCACATTCAGATGCACGGGAATCAGGCGCCCATTCTTGTGGCGGAAGATATGGTCTCCTCTGCGAGGCTGTCCATCGACAGTCGTGCGGCGGATAAGACATTTATTGCTTAGATAAATTCGATTTTCAGCATAATGCTGATGAAAAGCCGGCCGAAGATCTTTGCCAAGGACGTCACTGATGGAAAGATCCATCAGCTCCAGAGCCGCCCGGTTAACGTAAATACAGAGCCCCTCCTTATCGCAACTGAAGACGCCATCGCCAAGCGACTCCATGATGTTCTCCAGATGGAGCAGTCCGGTATTTCGCCCATGGGGTAGTCTGCGTTGCTCCTGAGAGTTATGCATCGTTTTCATCCGTAGTCAGTATTGTTCGAATTTGCCCCAGCAGCGTCGGGACGTCGAAAGGCTTGGTAAGATAGGTCAGGAAGCCTGCATTCAGGCCGGTTTTGACGTCGCCGGGCATCGCCGCGGCGCTGACGGCGATAACCGGAATAGCCGCGGTGCGGGGCCTTGAGGGCGTCGAGACCGTTCATGCCGGGCAGGTTGATGTCCATCAGGATAAGGTTGGGCCTGAGATCATGAAGCATCATTAATCCGTCTTCGGCATTTTCGGCGGTGCGCAGTTCGACGCCCGGAAGCATTCGGAAGATATGTTTCATCACATTGATGTTGACCGGGTTGTCTTCCACATAGAGTACGCGCCCTTTGCAGGGTATTCCCGCATCGGCGGTGGAAAAACCGGCTGTCAGTTTCGCCGGCATCTTGTGTGCGGGCAGGGCCAGCGGCAGTTCCAGCCAGAAACAGCTGCCGACGCCGAGGTGACTGTCGAAACCGATCCGTCCGTCCAAAGCTTCTACAAGATTCTTACAAATAGCAAGACCAATGCCCGTGCCTTCGATATTGGTTTTTTCCGCGCCCAGCCGCTGGAAAGGCTGAAAAAGATCCGAGCGAAGCTCTTCGGCGATACCCGGTCCGGTATCGACTACCGTAATACGAACGGTATTTTCAATCGCGACGCAGCTGCACATGACATTGCCGCCCTCGTAGTTATATTTCACCGCATTGGTGAGCAGATTGAGCAGGATCTGCCTGACGCGCGAGCGGTCGGCCCGGGTATGGAGTTCATCGGTACAGGACTGACGGATGACGATGCCGCGGGCTGCGGCGGCGGGTTGTAACAGGGCGACGACTTCATCGATCAGCGGCGCGAGCGGAACGGCTTCAATGGACAGGTCCAGCCGGCCCGACTCGATGCGCGCCAGATCCAGTATTTCGTTGATCAGCTCGAGAAGATGACGGCCTCCGTTCAAGACATGCCCTATGGCTTCCTTTTGCGGCGGCGTCATCGGCCCCGGTATCTCCATCTCAAGCATCTGCGCAAAGCCGACGATGGCGTTCAGCGGGGTGCGCAGCTCATGGCTCATGCTTGCAAGAAAGGCCGACTTGGCGCGGCTGGCGGCTTCCGCGGCTTCACTGGCGGCGACTAAATCGTTTTCCGCCTGTTTGCGTTCCGTGATGTCTTCTCCTGAGCTCAGCGTACCGGCAATCTTGCCGCTTCTACCGTTAAGGTAAGCGTTGTGCCAGGCAACCAGGCGCTCTTTGCCGTCGCGGCACAGCACCGGATTTTCGAAGTATTCGACTGTTTCCGCCTCGCCGGACATGATGCGCCTGAACATCGGATAAGCCGTTTCCATGCCCAGCGGCTGCGGCAGGCAGCGCTCGAACCAGTTGCAGCCCAGCAGTTCGCTTTCCTGGTAGCCCAGTAGATCGCATCCTTTACGGTTGATCATCGTGATATGGCCGCGCCAGTCCAGCGATACCATAACTGTCTGCACGGTGTCGAGATAACGCTGCTTGTGGTCGCGCTCGAGGCGCAATTCCGTTTCGTGTTCGAGCAGCCACTGCATCATCCGCCAGCCCATCAGGGCGAGAACGCTCGCATAGGCGGTCAAGTTCCAGGCCATGTGCAGCCAAGTCAAGGGATGGTAGGCATAGAGTTGATAATTCAACTCGAATTCCAGCCAATGGTTGCTTGCAGCTACGCCAATCAGCACAACGCACAGGGCATTGCCGATTATCAGCCGCCATGCGACTTTTTCACCGAGAAACAGGATCCCAACAAAGGCGCTTAAAACCACATAAGTACCGGCGGTTGCCACCGGTCCCAGTTGCGAGAGTCCGCCAAAGGCCGCCAGCAACATAACGCCCAGCAAGCCTAATGTCCGTGCATGATAGGAAATGCGTCGCCGATTCAGCCACAGCAGCCAGAGTGCGGCTAACAATGCAACGTGGAGCAGCATCACCGGACGCCAGCCGATATATAATGCTCTCGCCAGAGAGATTCCCACTCCCGGCACAGCGGTAATGCTTATCCAAAACAGGGTATCGTCGAGCAGGCGGCTGCGCAGTCCGGCAAAATCCTTGGCAGGCGTCGTGGTCATCGTTGCGATTCTTGTACAGGACGCCGATTGCGCAACCAGACGATCAGCTCTTCGACCGGCATCGCCTTGGCGATATGCCAGCCTTGCACCTGATCGCAGCCGAGGCCGCGCACCAAATCCAGATCCGCTTGCGTTTCGACGCCTTCAGCGACGGTGAACAGATTCAGTTTCCGGGCCATCTCGATGCTGGAGGACAGAATCGCGCGTTTGTCCGGTTTTTCGGCGGCGCCGTGAACGAAACTGCGGTCGAGCTTGAGTTCGCAAAAAGGAAAGCGCTGCAACTGATCCATCGACGAATAGCCGGTGCCGAAATCATCAATCGACAATTTGAAGCCTTTGAGCCGCAAGCGGGTCATGACATCCATCGATGTCGTTATATCGGTCATGATGCCGGTTTCGGTGATTTCCAGGGTCAGGTTTTCCGTCTTGAAGCCTGTCGCCTGAATGCTGGCCTGGATGAATTCAGGCAGGTTGATGTCGCCCAGCCAGTTCATCGACAGGTTGACCGCGACGGCGAGCGGGAAGCCCGCATCGCTCAGGCGGGCGCCGCCGATCATGGCTTTGGTGACCAGCACTTCCGAGAGCGTGCCAATCAAGCCGTATTGTTCGGCCATGTCGATAAAATGCTCGGGACTGATCGATTTGCCGTCGTGTTGCCAGCGCGCCAATGCCTCGACCCCCACCACACGCAAGGTGTCGGCGTCGACCTTGGGTTGGAAATGCACACTGAATTCGTCACGCCGCATACCCTCCAGTATGTCGTTGGGAGAGACGGCTATTGTCGCCGGCTGCGCCGGTGTCTTCGGCTGTTCGCACGACTCCAGCAGCAGGTTTGCCAGAACATCCTGGGTCATCGGTTTTTTTATCGTGCCGCGCAGACGCAGTCCCTTGACCCGGGCCAGATCGGCAGCGGTCTGCAACAACTTTTCATCGACCCCGCTGTAAATAATCAGGCAATTCCGGTAATCGGTTTCGGCCAACCGCCGCAGGAATTCGATGCCATCCATGACGGGCATGTTGAGGTCGGTGATAATCAG
>Ga0265297_10001292_pt1 | contig 60391 bp, 51 predicted proteins | sample Munlanlwell13791_FD_192502 | JGI IMG/M metagenome (GOLD analysis project Ga0265297, IMG submission 192502) | Leachate microbial communities from a municipal landfill in Southern Ontario, Canada - Leachate well 137-91 | ecosystem: Engineered > Solid waste > Landfill > Unclassified | place... | reverse complement strand
ACTTTTTTGACAAACCAAAAATTATTTATCCTTTTTTTATCCTTTTTTTACCCCCTCTTTTACCCCTCTTTATACTCCCCTATATATCAGGACTTTGAAAATATACCATAAGAAACTATTTTCTATACTGAGTAAATATTATTCCAACCAAGGCTATAAGCATTCCACATATCTGTTGCCATGAGAAGGTTTCTTGCCCTGTAAAAAATGCACCTACAGCAGAAACAACAGGAATAAGTGTTGTAAAGATAGCTGCCTTAGTCATTCCAAGCTTATCAATAGCTTTTACATATAGAACAAAGGCAAAACATGAAGCTAAAACTGCCAATAACATTAAAGGTTTCAATACTTTAAATGAAAGGTATTCAGGGCTCCATTTCGGCAATCCGAAAAACAGAAAAGGAATTAGAAAAAAAAGAGCTGCAAGGATAAACTGGTATGTAGTGATTGTTATTGCGTTATATTTGCATGTAAGTTTCTTACATACCGCCGTATAACCCACTGAGCCAAATACAGCCAGTAAAAGAAACATTATACCGTAATAGTAATCGGCTTTTATACCATCTCCACTCCAAACAAAAAGAACAATACCAGGAAGAGTAAGAAAGACACCTGCCTTATTAAACAGAGAAAGTCTTGCCTTATATAATCTCTGTTCTATTATCAAAGTAAAAATAGGTATAGTTGCAATAACTACTGCAGCAAGAGTAGCTGAGTTTGTTATCTTTAATCCATAGGATTCACCAATAAAATAGATAAATGGTTCAAAAAATGCCATAAGAAAGAACCATCTCCAATCACTTTTATCAACCTTTTGAAGTTTTCCGGTAATCTTTGAAAAAACGAACATTATTGTACCGGCAAGCACCATTCTCATGAAAATAAATATGAATATCGGGACATCGTAAATCAACAGTTCGTTTGTCCACACAAATGAGAATCCCCAAAGGATGATAGCTATTGATATGTAAATATAAATGAATGATGCTTTCTCTTTCATCAAATTTAATCTATCTCAAATCTTAATTCCATACCTGCTTTTAAACCTGTCAAGGAGCTATCTTCAACGACCTGTGTACCATTCACAAATGTATGTACAACGGAGGTACTGAAAGAATCAAACGGAGACCATCCACAACGTGATGCAGGTACAACTATAGATGGTTTATTGAGGTTGAAAAGCACAAGATCGGCATAATATCCCTCTCTGATAAATCCTCTATCTTTTATTTTAAAACAATTAGCAGGGGAATGTGACATCCTATCAACTACTTCTTCAATTTTGAATACCTTTTTTTTGTATAACTCCAACATCATTTGAAGCGAGAACTGAACTAAAGGGAGCCCGGATGGAGCATCCAGATAACTTGTTCTCTTTTCAGATTCAAGATGAGGTGCATGATCAGTACCCAAAACAGAAATTGATCCCCTTTTCAATGCATTACGGAGAGCAATCATATCTTCCTTACTCTTTATAGCCGGATTGCATTTTATTTTGGAACCATATTTTTCATAATCTGAATCATTAAACCACAAATAATGTACACATATTTCACCGGAAATTTTTAGGTTGACCGCTTTAGCCTCGCTGATCATATCTATTTCTTCTTTTGTACTTACGTGAAGAATATGAAGACGGGAACTATATTTTAAGGCTAGCTTTAATGCCTTACGAGTTGATTCCATGCATTCTTCTCTTGACCTGATATTCGGGTGCTCAGAAAATGGAATATCAACTCCAAAGCGTAATTTTGCCTTTTCAAGGTTTTCTTTTATAATTTTCTCTTCTTCGCAATGTGTAGCAATTAATATAGGAGACTTTGCAAAAATTTGCTCAAGAGCAATCGGATCATATATCATCATATTTCCTGTAGATGATCCCATGAAAACCTTTATACCGCAAACCCTCTTTTTATCAACATTAATTATTTCACAAATATTATCGTTATTAGCACCAAGATAAAACGAGTAGTTAGCATACGAATTCCGGGACGCTATCTTAAACTTGTCCTCAACTTGTAATAAAGAACATGCAGGAGGTATGTTGTTTGGCATATCCATATATGATGTAACACCACCCAAAACAGCCGCTGCGCTTTCACTCTCAATTGATCCCTTATGTGTTGCCCCTGGCTCGCGGAAATGAACATGATCATCAATAATCCCCGGTGCAATGCATAATCCTTCCGCATCAACTACCTTGTCTGCCTCAGACTCAAATGATTTAATCTTATCATTATACTGTACAATATCCACATCTCTTCCATCATAAAATCCTACTTGGGGGATAATTTCGGAAATTATCTCTCCATTTATAAAAAGGCTACCCTTAAAAGATAGCCCCTCATTTATTATTGTACCGTTTTTAATAAGTATTTTCAAAACGTTCTTTATTTTTTTGCGGGGTAAATTTTTCTAAATCGAAGCTTTAAAACTCCCCCAAAGGCTTCCCCAAAAATCCCGCTGCTCATTTTTGAAGTACCTTCAGTTCGATCAACAAAAATAATCGGCACTTCAACTATTTTAAAGCCCAATTTGTAAGTAACATATTTCATTTCAATCTGAAAACCGTATCCTTTCATTTTTATCCTGGAAAAATCTATAGTTTCAAGAACTCTCCTTCGATAACATTTAAAACCGGCAGTAGTATCATACACTTTCATATGTAAAACTAAACGGACATATGCAGAAGCATAGTAAGACATTATAACACGTCCTATAGGCCAATTTATAACACTTATTCCTTTACAGTATCTCGACCCGATAGCCAAATCGGCACCTTCAAGTGCACAGGCTTTATATAAAAGAGGCAAATCATCTGGATTATGTGAGAAATCTGCATCCATTTCTATAATATAATCATATTTATGCTCTATTGCCCAATTGAATCCGGCAATATAAGCTGTTCCTAATCCCTGTTTTCCATTACGTTCAAGTATAAACAAAGAATCGGAAAATTCATTCTGAAGTGATTTTACAATGTCAGCTGTACCATCAGGTGAACCATCGTCAATGATTATTAAATGAAAGTTTTCTTCAAGGGACCTTACCTTTCTGATTATCTTCTCAATATTTTCTTTCTCGTTGTAAGTAGGTATTATTACTATCTTCTTGTCGTTGTTCATATACTGTCTAATATTATTCAAATGTAATATTTTAATTTTGTAATCCTTTCAATGAAAGCCCTATTCTTTCACGTTTAATATCAATATTGACGATTTTTACCTGAAGATGCTGGTGTATTTTCAAAATATCAGCCGGATTGGAGATAAATTTATCAGACATCTGTGATACGTGGATTAAACCGTTCTGTTTAATGCCTATATCTACAAAAGCACCGAAATTTGTAATATTGGTAACTATTCCCGGTAAAATCATTCCTACCTGCACATCTTCAATTGTCTGTATCTCCGAAGAAAATTCAAAAACTTTTATTATTGAACGCGGATCTCTTCCTGGTTTTGCAAGCTCAGACATTATATCATTCAAAGTAGGAAGACCAACCTCTTGAGAAACATACTTTTTGACATCAATAGATGTACGTTTTTGAGAATCTGCTATCAAATCCCGAACTGATAAATCAAGATCTTTTGCCATATTCTCAACAAGAGAGTATCTTTCAGGATGTACGGCAGAATTATCAAGAGGGTTATCTGCCCCGGGAATACGTAAAAAACCCGCACATTGCTCATATACTTTATCTCCCAACCTTTTCACCTTCAAAAGCTCTTTTCTTGAATAAAAAGGTCCATTTACAGTTCTATGCTCAACGATATTCTGTGCTAAAGCCGGACCTATGCCGGAAATGTAGCTTAACAAATGTTTACTTGCAGTGTTGAGATTAACTCCCACACTATTTACACAACTTTCAACTGTATTATCAAGGGTTTCTTTTAATAGAACCTGGTCAACGTCATGTTGATATTGCCCTACACCTATTGATTTTGGATCAATCTTAACCAATTCGGCAAGTGGGTCCATTATTCTTCTTCCGATTGACACCGATCCTCTGACAGTCACATCATAGTCCGGAAACTCTTCTCTGGCCAATGCTGAAGCAGAATATATGGATGCTCCATCTTCACTAACAGAATAAACCTTTATCCCATCGGGTAAAGCAATTTTTTTAATAAACGCATCTGTTTCTCTTCCCGCTGTACCGTTACCTATTGCAATAACCTCAATTTTATATGCCTCAACCAGATAAGATACTTTTTTCATGGCAGCAATTTTCTCATTTACAGGAGGATGCGGATAAATAGTATCATTATGAAGCAAAGCGCCCTGTGCATCAAGACATACAACCTTACAGCCGGTACGAAAACCAGGATCAATAGCGAGAACCCTTTTTTGACCCAAAGGAGGAGCGAGCAAAAGTTGTCTAAGGTTCTCTCCAAAAACACGTATAGCCTCAACATCCGCTTTTTCTTTGGCCATATGAAGAGATTCATTTTCAATTGAAGGATGGAGCAATCTCTTATATGAATCCTCAATTGCTGTTTCGATCTGTTTTTTTGTTGCCTCAGAAGGTATATTCTTTTCTGAATATACCTTTCTTGAAATACGTTCAAGGGCAGAATCATGTACAACATCAACTTTAACACTCAATACCCCTTCTGAAGAGGCTCTTAATATTGCAAGCAAACGATGTGAAGGTATTTTATCAAGCTTCTCTGAAAACTCAAAATAGTTTCTATATTTTGAAGCTTCTTCATCTTCACCCTTATCCTTAACAACCTTGGAGGAGATTGTTCCCCATTTCGTGTATAAATCTCTTAAATCAGCCCTTACTGGCTGAGCCTCCGAAATCCATTCTGCAATTATATCACGAGCACCTGATAATGCGTCTTCAACATTTTCTACTTTTTTACCTACAAATTTCAAGGCATACTCTTCAGGGTTATCAATATTTATTTTAAATAACCCTTCTGCAAGTGGTTCCAGCCCTTTTTCTTTTGCCAGAGATGCCTTCGTCCTCCTTTTAGGTTTAAATGGAAGATAAATATCCTCTACAGTTCTGGCATCTGTCTCCTCAGTAATAGAATTTATGATCTCATCAGTAAGTTTTCCCTGCTCTTGAATGCTTTTCAGAATAGCCTGCTTTCTCTTTTCCAGCTCTTCAAATTTTAGATAGTGATGCTTCACTTCTGCAACTTGGATTTCATCCAAGCCACCGGTATATTCTTTTCTGTAGCGACTGATAAAAGGTATGGTTGCCCCTTCTTCAAAAAGTCCAATACAATGTTCAACCTGCCAAGAAGCCATATTCAGCTTCTTACTTATAAAACTAATATATAAATTAATCATGCGATACTTGTTGTAATTGTTCTCTGTAAGATGAAAATATTTTTGATTTAGACACAAATCCAATATATTTATTTTCGTCATCAAGCACGGGTAAATTCCATGCCTGAGTATACTCAAACTTCCTCATAACGCTGTCCATTTTTTCATTACCGTATACAAATGCTGGAGCGTTTTTCATAATGTTGTAAACAAATACATTATCATATAGTTTCACATCAAACATCTTATCTCTTATATCATCAAGGAAAACTACGCCCTGGAAGCAGCCATCTTTATCAACGACAGGAAAAATATTTCTTTTAGATTTTGCCACTATTTTTATCAAATTGCCTAAAGTCATATCTAAACCTACAGGTGAAAAATCATCTTCAATCAAATCCGATGTTTTTAAAAGAGTAAGTACTGCTTTATCGCTGTCATGTGTTAATAAGTCCCCTTGTTTTGCAATCCGCTTAGTATAGATTGAGTATGGTTCAATTGCTCTCATTGTTGCAAATGAAAAAGCGGCAGTGATAATTAACGGAACAAGTAAATCATATCCACCAGTTATCTCAGCAATAAGAAATATTGCTGTCATAGGTGCCTGCATTACACCAGCCATCAGACCGGCCATCCCAACAAGTACAAAGTTGGCCTCAGGTATAATATGTATGCCAGAAAGATTAATCAGACGCCCCAGAACAAATCCAGCCACACCACCTGTAAACAAAGTAGGGCCAAATGTTCCTCCAACTCCTCCACCTGCGTTTGTAAAAGCAGTAGCATATACTTTCATCATCATAATTGCAGCAAAAAATATCGGAACAAACCACGGATTTGAGGTTAATATTGCATGGATATCTCTTCCAGCACATTCTGTGGCATTGTTATTTAACATTAATGTCAGAGAACTATAACCTTCACCATATAATGGGGGAAATAAAAAGATAAGAACGCCCAAAGAGAGAGCACAAATCAGCCACCTGTTAATCGGTTTTTTTATTTTACTCACCTTCTCCTCTAATCTTAATGATGTCCTCATAAAATAAAGAGACATAAAACCACAAAATATTCCAAGAATAATGTAATACGGAACATTTCCTATTGCAAATTTTTCTATTGTGTTTGAAAACATCACTACATCACCAAGAAATAGATAAGAAACCAAAGTAGCTGTTACTGAAGAAACCAATAAAGGCAAAATAGAGGACATGGATATATTGAAAAGTAATATCTCAAGAGTAAAAAGGATACCTGCAAGAGGAGCTTTAAATATGCCGGCGATAGCCCCAGCCGCACCGCAACCCAACAGTATCGTCATATGTTTATAAGAAAGGCCAAGAGCTCTTGCAATATTTGAACCTATGGCTGCACCAGCATATACAATTGGTGCCTCAGCTCCTACCGACCCTCCAAAACCGATTGTTAAAGAACTAGCACCTATTGATGACCACATATTATGACCTTTAATTCTTGATTCATGTCTGGATATAGCAAGTAGAACTTTTGTCACTCCATGTCTAATATCCTCTTTAACAAAAATTTTCACAAGTAGGAATGAGAGTAGCATACCAACGCCGGGATAAATAAGATATGTATAACTATCTAACGGAGTGGTAAACCATGATGTCAGACCATGATTTATAAGCTCAATCAATTTTTTAAGAAGTACAGCGGCAAAACCGCTTCCTATACCAACAATGAAAGCCAGAATCAATAATAAAGTGCGTTCTGGCATAGACTTGAGTGCTTTTGAAATTCTGGCACAGATATTTTTATAGATTTTTTTCAACATTATATTAATTCCATGTAACAAAAGTATAAAAAAAATGAAAGCGTTTCAATTGAAACGCTCTCTTTATTAATCTTCAGTTTCTTCCTCAGTCGGGAAATCATCATCCGTATTTGGAAATTCAGACTCTCCTCCCCCTTCGTCTTCATCTCCTTGATCTCTGAATAGCCCATTCTCTATATCTTCATAGTCATCGATTTTAACTTTTATCTTTATAAGATATATTGCATCTGGTATCTCGACCGATACAGCATAAAAAAATGAACCATCCGGCTTCTCTACTTTAAAAATATCACCCATATAATCCACATATCCATGAGGGTATTTTTCCTTAAATGCATCCTGTAATTCCGGAAACATATTTTCATAACTGATTACAGCTCTCTTTTTAAAAATATTGTTATTCATAATTCGTTTAAATATTCATTGCAATAATAGGAGATTTTTTTTAATTGCACACGAAAATATGCTATTTGTTGAAAAAAAATAATTTTTGTTTCTGTTTTTTATTCAGATTACGCTCTACAAAGATTGGTTTTTTAGTTTTAGGATCAAGCCCTGTATAAAAAGAAACCGAAGAAGTTGTCATAGGTGTAGGTGTAAAATCCTGTACCTGTTCCATATACAAACCTCTTATACTCTTGTTCTTAGAGAGAGATATCATATCATCCATACGGCAACCGGGATGTCCTGATATAAAGTATGGTACCAGTTGAAATTTTAACCCTTCACTTCTTATTATTTTATCAAATTCTATTCTGAGTCTCTCAAAAAGCTTGAAAGAAGGTTTTGCCATCATTTGTAAGACATTATCTTCTGTGTGCTCGGGGGCAACTTTTAATCTTCCAGAAATATGTTTTACAACAAGTTCTTTTAGATATTCCCTTGAAGTTTCATCGAGAAAACCTTTTTCATCAAGAAAAAGATCATACCGTATACCGCTTCCTATAAAAGTATGCCTTATACCTTCAATTTTTGAGACACTCTTATATAATTCGAGTAATGATTCGTGAGAGTGAGAAAGATTCTTGCACATGCTGGGAAATAGACATGACTGCCTGGAACATTTTGAACATAATTCTTTATTTTTTCCTCCCATCTTGTACATATTGGCGGTAGGAGCCCCCAAATCAGAAATATTACCTTTAAAATCAGATAATTTAAAAAGGTCAACCGCCTCAGATACTATAGACTTCTCAGATCTGGATTGAATAAATTTTCCCTGATGGGCAGCTATGGTACAAAAATTACACCCACCAAAACATCCTCTGTGGGTGGTAATTGAGAATTTTATCATTTCGTATGCAGGAATATGCTTTCCTTTATATCGAGGATGAGGTAATTTTGTATATGGAAGAGCAAAAATATCATCAAGTTCTTTTTCCGTTGCAGGAGGAAAAGGAGGATTTATGCACACAAATTTATCTTCGTAAGGCTCGACTAAAAATGCAGCATCAAGTTTATTTGCTTCTCTCTCAATAATATTAAAATTATCAATAAATGTAAACTTGTTTTTACTGCATTTTTCATATGAGGAGAGTATTATTGCAGGCTTTTGTGGCTTTTCACCTTTTATATACCCAATCTGAGGAATATTTTCAATCTCCGAAGAAGATTTGCCACAATTTAATGCGTCAGCCAATGCGACTGTGCTCCTCTCTCCCATTCCATATGAAAGATAATCAGCTTTACTGTCAACAAGAATAGATGGTTTTAATTTGTCTTGCCAATAATCATAATGTGTAAGACGTCGAAGAGAAGCTTCTATTCCTCCTATAACTACAGGGACATCAGGATATATCTCTTTTAATATATTAGAATATACTTTTACCGCATAATCCGGACGATATGACGCACGACCTTCAGGGGTATATGCATCGTTGCTACGTAGTCTTTTTGCGGCAGTATAATGGTTTACCATCGAATCCATAGCCCCACTGTTGACCCCAAAAAAAAGTCTCGGAGCACCAAGTTTTTTAAAATCCCTTAAATCATCCCGCCAATTAGGCTGAGGAACAACGGCAACCTTATAACCTTTACTTTCTAAAACTCGTGCAATAACAGCAGTACCAAAAGATGGATGATCAATAAAAGCATCCCCGGAAAAAATAATTATGTCCGGACGATCCCATCCAAGGTCATCAATCTCTTTTTTTGTCGTAGGAATCATTACATTCTTTCTGGGAGTGTTATTCCAAGGATTCCCATAGCCTTTGATAACACTTTTGCTATTGTATCTATAAGAAGGAGCCTTTGATTTCTTATATTATCATTCTCCTCTTTTAAAATCGTTGTATCATGATAGTACTGATTGAATTCTTTTGCTAAATCATAAGCATAATTTGCAACGATTGCAGGTGAATGTGTATCTCCACCTTCCTTTATCTTATCAGGAAAAATGCTTAATAATTTAATTATACTTACTTCTTTAGGGAGAAGTTCAGCATCGTTTTGTGCCGGAGAAAAGCCCTGTTCATGTCCTTTTCTCAAAATTGATTTTATCCTTGCATGAGTATACTGAATAAACGGACCTGTATTCCCATTGAAGTCAATTGATTCTTGAGGATCAAAAAGCATTGTCTTGCGAGGATCTACCTTGATTATAAAATATTTAAGAGCCCCCAAACTTATCATTTTAAAGAGTTCATCCTGTTCTTTTTCACTCATATTTTCAATCTTACCCAACTCCATTGATGTTTCTTTAGCTGTATTGTACATCTTTTCAATCAAATCATCAGCATCAACGACAGTTCCTTCACGGGATTTCATCTTTCCTTGAGGCAATTCCACCATCCCATATGACAAATGGAAAATGGAATCAGCCCAACTAAAACCTAATTTTTTCAAAATAAGCTTCAACACCTGAAAATGGTAATTCTGTTCATTACCAACAACATATATATGCTCATTGAACTTATATTCATCATATCTCTGATTCGCTGTTCCCAAATCCTGAGTCATGTATACAGATGTTCCATCAGCACGAAGCAACAACTTCTGATCCAACCCGTCTTTTGTCAAATCACACCAGACTGATCCGTCATCGTGTTTTTCAAAAACTCCTTCTTCAAGCCCTCGTGTAACTAAGGCTTTCCCAAGAAGGTAGGTCTGTGACTCGTAATATGTTTTGTCAAATTCAATTCCAAGATTTTTATAAGTAGTAGCAAACCCGTCATATACCCAACCATTCATAGTTCTCCATAGATTGACGACCTCTCTATCCCCCTGCTCCCATTTAAAAAGCATTTTCTGAGCATCTTTCAATATTTCAGCCTTTTTTTCAGCCTCATCTTTGTCTACATAATCTGATTCCATTATCTCTTTAACCTCGGCATTCAGCATCTCATTAAAAGCGACATAGTAATCTCCAACAAAATGATCTCCTTTTTTTCTGGTTGATTCTGGTGTCTCTCCGTTTCCTGTTCGCAACCATGCAAGCATGGATTTACAGATATGTATACCTCGATCATTGACAAGATTTACCTTAATAACATTATGCCCGTTAGCAGATAAAAGCTGCGATACAGACCAACCAAGAAGATTATTCCTTATATGCCCCAGATGAAGAGGTTTATTGGTATTAGGAGAAGAAAACTCGACCATTACTGTCTTTCCTGAAGGTGGATATTGACCATAATCATTTGTACTGGCAATATTATAAAATATATTGCGCCAGAAAGTGACTGTGAATTTAATGTTTAAGAACCCTTTAATGACATTGTATGAATCAATTTCGCAACAATTAGTCTTAAGCCATTCCCCAATTTCTACGGCAGTCTGATCAGGTGATTTCTTGCTGGTTTTTAATAGTGGAAAGACAACGAGCGTTATATCTCCTTCAAACTCTTTTCTTGTAGCCTGAGTCTGAATTAATTCTTTAGATAATTCTACTCCGTAAATTGCTTTAATAGCATTAAAAATCTTTTCTGTAATAAAAACAACAGGATTCATCATTTTTTATTTTTCTTGGTTTTTGCAAAATATATTATCATTTGTTCTTTAGCTTTTGGAGCAAGTATAAACATAGTTAGCATAGTAGGAAAGGCCATTAAAGCATAAGCCATATCAATTATGCCAACCACCGATTTTAATGGTATTATTGCTGCAATTATAAGCATAAAAAGAAAAAAATAGTTATAATATTTTGAGTATTTGGCTCCAAAAAGGAACCCAGTACATTTCTGACCATAATATGAATATGAGAACATGGTAGAGAATGCAAAAATAAATACCATAACAAGTAACAAATATTTACCTACTCCTGGTATTGAAGCATCAAATGCATTGATAGCAACCTTTAAACCCTCAATAGAGTTCATCCCCCTGCCCATAGGAATTAAATCCCTTTGTATCAGTATTGCAATAGCAGTAAGTGTACACACCAAACCTGAATCTATTGAAGGTGCTATCATTGCAACAAGGCCTTCTCTGACAGGTTCGTTGTTCTTGGATGCTCCATGCATCATAGATGCGGTGCCTACACCAGCCTCATTGACCAAAGCAGCCCTCCTAACCCCAATCATAGCAATAGTAAGAATTCCGGCAATACCTCCTCCTACTCCGGCTTTTATTGTAAAGGCTTCCGTGAAAATGGCTTTAAATACTCCTGGAACTGCATTTAAGTGAGTAAAAATTATATACATTACCAACAAAAAGTACATAACAACCATAAGTGGAACCACTTTTGTTGCAACTTTAGAAATTCTTTTTATACCACCTAAAATTACTGTGGCAACAATAATACAAATTAAAATTCCAATTATAAATCTAAGTGTTATAGTATTATTTTCAGGAGATGCAAAAACAGTAGTGATTGCCTCAGTAAGTTGATTCGCTTGCATCAGACAAAGTGTACCGATTAGACCAAATATTGAGAAAAATATTGCCATCGGCTTCCACTTAGACCCTAAGCCTTTAGTTATCATATACATAGGACCTCCCTGAACCTCACCAGCAGAGTCCTTCCCTTTAAACATAACAGATAAAGTACCTTCAAAAAATTTTGTTGCCATACCTGCGATAGCACTAACCCACATCCAAAATATTGCCCCCGGACCACCTATTGAAAGAGCAATTGCAACACCCGCAATATTCCCCATACCTACTGTCGCCGCTATAGCACTTGACAAAGCCTCAAAAGAACTTATCTGCCCTGCAGCGTTGTTATCTTTTACTCTTAAGGCCTGAATAGCCCTTCCATAATACCTCAGAGGAGCTAATTTAGAATAAAACAGAAAAAAAAGACCGCCTCCGATAAGAAGAATAAAAAGGGGATATCCACAAATAAAATCACTTAAAATAGTGATCCCATTACCTACTGATGTCCAAAAATTTTCCATCTAAAATAAATTATTAATTAAGACCTCTATTTTTTAATAATGGTTCAATACCCGGCCTTTTACCACGGAAATTTATATATAGATTCATTGCATCTTCTTCGCGTCCACGTTCCAATATCTCTTTTCTGAATTTTGTCGCTACTTCTTTATTAAAAATGTCTCCTGTTTCTAAAAATGCTTCATAAGCATCACAATCCAACACTTCAGCCCAGATATAGCTATAATAGCCGGCCGTATAACCTCCGGCAAAAGTGTGATTAAAATATGGAGACCTGTATCTTGGAGGAATCTGACTTATTAAACCCCTATCTCCCAATATTTTTGACTCAAAGGCAAGAACATCAAAGGTACTGTCAGTCATCTCCTTCAATACGTGAAATTCCATATCAAGCAACGATGCAGCCAAATATTCAGTCGTAGCAAATCCCTGACCATATTTACCCGCTTTATCTATTTTATCAATCAACTCAGCAGGAATAACCTCACCGGTCTCATAGTGTTTTGCATATACTTCAAGTACTTCAGGCTCAAGAGCCCAATGTTCCATGATTTGAGAAGGTAATTCAACAAAATCTCTGACATATCCATCCAAACCCTCATATTTAACATCTATTAAAAGAGAAGCCAAAGCATGTCCAAATTCGTGAAAGAAAGTGGTTGTCTCATCAAGGCTCAATAAAGCAGGTTTACCTCCAGAAGGTCTTGTAAAATTTCCTACTATTGTAACCAATCCCCCTACTCTCTTCCCATCCACATACTTTTGGGAACGGTATCCTCCACACCATGCACCCCCTCTCTTTTCACCAGGTCGTGAAAACATATCCATAAACAGAACACCTAAATGTTTTCCGTCATAATCCTTACATTCAAAGGCCACAGCCTCGGGATGAGGAAGAGGAACTCCTTCAAGTTGAGTAAATGTTATCCCGTATAATTTATTGGCAACATAAAAAATACCTTCACGTACATTTTCCAATTTAAAATACGGACGTAATTCTTCTTCTGATACTTTGAATTTTTTGCTTTTTGATTTTTCAAAATAATAACGCCAGTCATATGCTCTCACATCAGATATTCCATCACTCTTAGCTATTTCTGTTATATCTTCCAACTCTTTTTTTGCAACTTGCAAAGCAGGAGTCCAAAGTTGGTCTAAAAGTTCATATACAGCTTCAGGCTTTTTTGCCATTCTATTTTCAAGAACATATTGAGCAAAATTTTCATATCCCATCAACTGTGCTTTTTTCAAACGAAGATTTATAAGTTCTACTATTACCTCTTTATTATCATTTTCATTATTATTGTTGCAACGGTTAAGATATGCATCCATCATTTTTTTTCTCAATTCCCTGTTTTGCGCTGATTGCAAAAAAGGCATAATACTCGGATTATCTAGTCCGAACAGCCATTTGCCTGGATGCCCTGCCACTGCAGCACGTGATGCGGCAGTAGAAATCTGTACTTCAGATAATCCGACAAGATATTCTTTATCTACTATAAGAAGTGTCCATGCAGCAGTTTCTTTTAAAATATTTTGAGAAAACTTCAATTGTAATGAAGATATCTTTGTATTTACAACCTTCAGCTCTTCTTTTTCCTTTTGTGGAAGATTTGCACCATTTCTTTTAAAATTATCAAAAGTTTCAGTCACAAGACGCATCTGATCATAATTCAAACCAAGCGTCTCTCTTTTTTGATATACACTTTTAATTCTTTCAAACAATTTTTCATTCAAACTGATATCATTTATGTGTTTACTCATCAAAGGAGAAACCGCTATAGCTAACTTTATTATTTCATCATTTGAGTTTATTGACTGAACACTACTGAACACAGAGTATACTTTTGAAAGTAATTCACCTGATTTGTCGTACGCAAGTATTGTATTCTCAAATGTGGCGGAGTCCTTATTGTTTATGATATTATTAATTTCTTCATTGTGAACTGTAATTGCCTTAATTATTGCCGGCATATAATGCTCTTTCTTAATTTTTTCAAATGGAGGAATCTCAAAAGGAGTATCCCACTTAGTCAATAAAGGATTATCATTACTGTTGCAAATAGGTGATCCAGAAACATAAGAAGTAATAATCAATCCTAACATAATAGATAATATTAGCTTGGTTTTCATGATTAATTGATATATAGTATTAAGTTTTAGTTAGTTCTAATGAAAAAGAGGGTTTCCCAAGGAGATCCCCTCTCAGTAATACTGTGGTAGTAGCAAAATTTATCCAAGATAACTTTTAAGAAGCTTGCTTCTAGCGCTGTGTCGCAACCTCCTGATTGCCTTTTCTTTGATTTGTCTGACTCTCTCTCTTGTAAGACCAAAGTGCTCTCCTATCTCTTCAAGTGTCATTTCCTGACAACCAATACCAAAGAAATATTTCACAATATCTCTTTCTCTTTCAGTAAGTGTTGATAGTGCCCTTTCAATCTCTTTATTAAGAGATTCATTTACTAATCCCTTGTCGGCATTCGGAGAGTCATTATTCACCAATACATCAAGTAGACTATTGTCCTCTCCGTCAACAAAAGGAGCATCTACTGATACGTGGCGACCCGAAACTCTTAGTGTGTCGGCAATCTTTTCGCGAGGGATATCAAGAATATCCGCCAATTCCTCAGGTGAAGGCATACGCTCATTTTCTTGCTCAAATTTAGATAGAGCTTTGTTGATTTTATTTAGCGATCCCACCTGGTTTAAAGGAAGACGTACAATTCTCGATTGTTCTGCCAATGCCTGTAAAATGGACTGACGAATCCACCAAACTGCGTACGAAATAAATTTAAAACCTCTGGTTTCATCAAATTTCTCCGCAGCTTTAATAAGCCCGAGATTCCCTTCATTAATTAAATCGGGAAGACTTAACCCCTGGTTTTGGTACTGTTTGGCAACAGACACAACAAATCTCAAATTAGCCCTGGTTAATTTTTCGAGAGCCGCTTGGTCCCCTTTTCTAATCCTCTGAGCTAATTCTACCTCTTCTTCTACTGTGATAAGTTCCTCTCTACCAATTTCTTGTAAATACTTATCGAGAGATGCACTCTCTCGATTAGTAATTGATTTTGTAATCTTTAACTGTCTCATGCATGTACAATATCCGGCGAAGTTATAAAAAAACTCCGATATAGCAGTACTTATAGATATACTATTATTTCTTTTTGTTTCAAATTCCTTATAACAGTTATTATTGCCTGCTCCCCGGGATGTAATTTACTTATTTGTTCCTGAACGGCAGCAGAATTTTTGACTTTTACCAAATTAATTTCTATAATTATATCCCCTTCCTTAATTCCGGCTTTTTGTGCGACTCCTCCTTGTTGAACTTCGGCAATATATGCACCTTCCATAGTTGACAGATTTAACTGTTTCATAATTGCATCAGATATATCATACATACTTATCCCAAGCATAGCACGCCTAACTTCTCCATAATTTCTAAAATCATCAGTTATTTTTTTAACAATATTTACCGGCACTGCAAATGAATATCCGGAATAAGAACCTGTTAATGAAACAATAGAGGTATTAATACCAACTAATTCTCCTTGGATATTAACCAAAGCCCCACCACTGTTTCCTGGATTTACAGCAGCATCTGTTTGAATAAAAGATTCTACTTTAAATTTTCCATCATAATTAGGGAATACTCGCCCCTTTGCACTGACAATCCCGGCAGTAATAGTAGAGCGCAAATCATAAGGGCTTCCTATCGCCAGTACCCACTCTCCCAGTCTCAATGAGTCGGAATCCCCTAAACTAATTGATGGCAAATTTTCAGCATCAATTTTTAACAGTGCTATATCTGTAGCAGAATCTGTTCCAACTAAAGTAGCAATATATGTTTTATTATTTTCCAAAGTAACCTCAATTTCATTAGCTCCGCTAATCACATGGTTATTTGTAACAATGTATCCATCAGAAGAAATTATAACACCAGACCCCACCCCAACTTGATCTTTTGGAGTATTTATAAATCCGAAAAGAAGATCAAGAACAGAGACTGAACGTGTGTTTTGAGCTCTTTTAACAACTTTAACATAAACAACAGTCTTAACTGCCATTTCCGCAGCATCAGAAAAACTGACAGCAGTAGGCTTAATTGTACCTAACGATTCAACACTTTTTTGTTGGCCTTTTTCAATATTAGAATTAATATCTGACTTAGAGATTGATTTATATATCATTCTGTCAGTAACAAGATATGCTACCGAAGCAGAAGTTATAATACAAAGTAGTAGAAACAATAAAATTCTCTTCATAATTCAACTTTTATTCATAATATTTCTGTTATTGAACTCAAAATATATGCCAAATAATATTATATTTGTAACTGATAATTTAGTTGAAAAATATATTATAAATAATAGAGAATATGAAATTTGTTGTATCAAGTTCTGAACTTTTACATGGGCTGGTATCAGTTTCCAGAGTAATTGCAAGTAAAACATCTCTTGCTATATTAGAAAATTTTCTTTTCGTACTGAAAGGAAATACATTGACAGTGACTGCATCAGATGGTGAAATGACACTAAAAACCAACATACTAATAGATCAGGTAATAAGGGAAGGCGAAGCAGCTATTCCTGCCAGACTATTGACAGACTCGCTAAAAGAATTTCCTGATCAGCCTCTTACTTTTGAAATAAATAAAAAAGAGCCTACAATGGAAATTACGTGGGCAAGCGGTGCCTCCAAAATTCCGTATTTCCCTGCAGAAGATTATCCTGAATTGCCTGTTTTAGGAGAAACATCAAGTTCAATTACAATCGCTCCTGCAACTTTGCTTAACGGAATAAACAATACTATTTATGCAACTGCTGAAGAAGAATTAAGACCGGTAATGAATGGTATCTTCTTTGATATCGACACCGATTCCACTACTCTTGTAGCTTCAGATGCTCACAAATTAATATGTTCGTCCTTTAAAGATATTAAAGCTGACCAAAAGTCTTCTTTCATACTCAACAAAAAACCGGCAACAATTCTCAAAAATATTCTTGTAAAAGTAACTGAAGATATAATTATCAGGTTTGATAACAAAAATGCATTTTTTGAGTTTGAAAACAATGTGCTTGTTTGTCGTCTTATTGAGGGAAACTATCCCGCATACAAAAGTGTTATTCCTAAAAACAATAAGAATAAACTTATCATAGGAAGAATGGATCTGCTTAATGCGGTAAAGCGTGTGGCTGTTTGTTCAAATCAAGCTACAAGTCATATTAAACTTAAGATATCATTAAATGAGATGGTCATTTCAGCTCAAGATTTGAGTTTTTCTATATCAGCTTATGAAAGATTAAGTTGTCAATATGATGGTGATGAAATGGAAATAGGATTTAAAGCTCCATTCCTTGTTGAAATTCTTACAAATCTTCCTTATCAGGATATTTGCATAAAACTTGCGGATGCATGTAGGGCTGTTTTGATAGTATCTTCCGATGAGAGTGATCCTAACGAAGATCTGTGTGCATTGTTAATGCCTATAATGATTAACGCATAAGGAAATGCAGCTTAATTTAAAAAATCCCATTCTTTTTTTTGACATTGAGAGCACAGGACTTAATGTTGCAACTGATCGAATTGTAGAAATTTCTGCTATAAAAATTTTTCCTTCAGGAGAAAAAGAAATAAAGACACGTAGAATCAATCCTACAATTCCTATTTCTCCTGAGGCTCAGAAGATACATGGTATTTCTAACGAAGATGTAAAAGATTGCCCAACTTTTGATAAAGTTGCAAAATCAATGGCTCAATGGATGGCAGGCTGTGATATTGCAGGATACAATTCTATAAAATTTGACATACCACTACTTGCAGAAGAATTTTTACGAGCTGGAGTTGATTTTGATTTCAGAAAAAGACACTCTATTGATGTCCAGAATATTTTTCACAAAATGGAACAAAGGACATTGATTGCTGCTTACAAATTTTATTGTGAAAAGGATCTGGAAAATGCCCACTCTGCTGAGAGTGATACATTGGCGACTTATGAGGTATTGGAAGCACAACTTGACAGATATAGTGACGTTTTGAAGAATGACATTGCTTTTTTAGCTGATTTCTCCTCGAAGAACCGCTTTGTAGATTATGCATGCCGTATAGTTTTAAATGATGATGACCAGCCAATATTCAATTTTGGCAAACATAAAGGTAAACTTGTAACTGAAGTAATCACAAAAGAACCAAGTTATTACGACTGGATGATGAAAGGAGATTTTACTTTAGACACAAAAAAAGTGCTTACAGAAATAAAATTTTCTATGCGATGAATATAATTGTTGTGCCGTATAATAGTGACTATTACTATATCCGACCCGACACTACTCTGGAAAAAGAGTCTAAAGATTATTATTGTCCTGATTCTATTTCACATATTTCCGCTGCACCTTGCATATACATCAAAATAATAAAAGCCGGAAAAACGGTTAATAATAAATTTGCATCGCGATATTTCGGATTGTATGGATTTGGAGTGTTTCTTTATGGGGAAAATCTTATTTGTAAAAATCCCCTCTCTTTTTCCGTAGCATCTTCTTGTGATTACACTTCAATACTACCAACAAAAATGTATAATTTCTCTACAATAGAAGAGTATTCGTTTGAATTTATTATAAATGGAGAGAACTATTCCACTTTCTACGCAAATGATTTTTTTGTTAAATTCGTCCACGAACAAATCTCTAAAATTTCTTCAATGATTTCTCTCAGGATAGGTGATTTTATAGCATTTGAGCTTTCAGAAAAGATTCCTGTTCAAAAAGATAGCACTCTATTGGGGAAAAAAAATCAAGACTTACTTTTTGATTTTAAAATTTGCTGAGCAGCGCTTAGTCCGGCAAGAGATCCTGTTGAAAATGCTATCTGAAGATTATATCCACCGGTATCACCATCAAGATCTATTACTTCCCCTGCAAAATAGAGATTAGAAACTAACTTGGATTTCATACTCTTTGCAATAATTTCATCTTGTGAAACACCTCCGGCGGTAACTGCAGCCCTTTCATAACCCACATATGTTTTTATACCGAATCTCCAATCCTTAAGTTTGACAGGAAGATTATTCAGAGTCAGGTCTTTATTATGAGAAATAAATGGGTCTATCAGAGCAACAGGTAATAATTCTCTAAGAAGTATTTTCCACTTACCAATATTTATTTTTTCACTATTAATTTTTAATTTTTCGAGATCCCTGTCAACTCTCTTTTTTAAAGTATCAATAGATAATGCCGGTTTCAAGTCTAAGATCAATTCGACTTTCTGTCCGTTTATCAATGCCTTTACCGCTTTCCGGCTGACTCTGTAGACCAAAGCACCTTCAATCCCTTTTTCGGTAAATTTAACTTCTCCAAGTTCCATCTGAATCAAGTCCTTATCAATAAATAAATTCAACCCTACATTATTCAGCGTAATACCATATAATTTTGTATCATAATAATTTGGAATAAGAGCTGTTAAAGATGGAAAACGCGCATTCACTTTATGCCCGAATGATTCTGCAAATGAATAACCGGCTCCTGTTGACCCTGTAATAGGATAAGAAAGACCTCCTGTTGCAATAATCACAGCCTTTCCATAAATATTAGATACAGATATAGTTGGAAATCTTACACTAAAAACTTTTTCCGTTGAATCCATAATAGAGCATTCAAATATTTCCTCATTTACCTTGCTTATTTTTATAACATCTTTACAATACAATAACTCAACTCCAAGTGAGTTCAATCTGGATAATAATATATCAGATACATCCTGTGACCTCATTGATTCGGGAAAAACTCTCTCGCCTTGTTCAACTACAGTTGGCAATCCAATATTGTTGAAATATTCTATTGTAGCCGTATTAGAAAAATTATAAAATGCAGACTTAAAAAAAGCCGACTTAGGATGAATATGTGTAGAAAATTCAGACCATTTTTTTGTATTGGTCAGATTACACCTGCCCTTTCCGGTAATTAAAACTTTTCTTCCTAAAATACTGTTTTTTTCAATTAAAGTAACTGAGCATCCTGTCTCAGCGGCTTTTGCGGCTGCCATCATGCCTGCCGCACCTCCTCCAACTACAATAATATCTCTTATTTCAATATCCATATAAATAGTTAATTAAGTTTCTTGTAGTAATGAAATTCTCCTTCAGGAAGAAGATCTGGATGAAGTATCCTAATCAAATCTTCAAGAATAAGATGAGGTTCAATAATTCCTGTTTCCCAGAAATCGTTTCCACCTCCCGGCGTACTTCTCAAATTATTATTAAAAACTTTTTTCTCCTTAAATGAAGGAATGGACCCAAAAAGTGGATTATCAATTAATATTTCATTCAATGTATTATAATGTCCAGGATTCAACCAAAACTCAGCTTCCTGTCCCAAAACAAATACTTTTTCAATCCCATAAGCGAATGAATTTACATTGTCCCCTACTGAGCCCACAATTTCACCTCCAGCATCATGAACAAGAATTGAAATATTATTTTTACCTCCCGGTATATACCATACATCTTTCCATGGAGCATTCATTAAAACTTTGACTTTGGGTTCATTTGAGGCCAAATTTTTTAAATCATTATATTTTGCAGAAACGTGCGAAATGACAGAATCAGCTTTATCAGGGCACTTAAGTAACTGAGCAAATGTCTTCAGGTAATCAAGTTTTCCAAGAGGAGTAGCATCAAGGTATTCATTTATTATAATAACTTTTATGCCGAACTGTTGCATCTTCTCAATATAACTATTGTTTCCTCCTTGTATACTATATGCAAAAACGACATCAGGCTTCAATGAAATAATCATTTCATAGTTCAGAGATGCCTCATACCCAACATCCTTGATTAAGCCTTTTTTAATTCCTTCGATAATTTTTGGATTGCTTATATATTGTGATCCAGAGACACCAACAATGACAGAATCTGCACCAAGGCAGTCAATACATGCCACCTGAGTGGTTGACATGCATATAACTTTTTTTACTGGGATTTCTACCCCTTTATATTCATATATGTTTTTTTTTACTTCATTACCCTTACAGGACAATATAAAAAAAGAGATTATAAATAAAAAGAATAGCGGCGCATATCTACTCATATTAAACAGGTGGTTATCTGAAATAAGAAATAATATTACTTAGAAGTATATAATAAGAATCATCATAACCGGAGATGTAACTGCGGGAATTACATAAAATTGCAACACTCATTCCATTTGAGTCCCCTATCCACATCGCAGTTGTACCAGCCAGATTTCCACTATGATAGTGTGCTCCAGGATATAATGAATGTCCTATTCTCCAGCCAAGACTGTATCTTGCATAATTATCGGTAGGAGAATTATACATAAGGTTCAGGGTTTCCGGTTTCAAGATATCAGGAACCCCATCTTTCCCATCTATATGGGCAAGTACGCTCATCATCTGATCTGTAGAAGCTATTATGCCCCCGGCTGCAGCAATTACACTCATCGGATTTCCATACCCGTTTGTTCCGCTTTGAGAATAATAGACACATTCATTGCTTAGTCTCTCATTTTGTCCACCACCTACATGAATATCCGTAATACCCATAGGCTTTAAAACTTCCTGCTTAAGGAATGCTTCATATTCCATTCCACTAATTTTTTCAACAACCTTTCCAAGAATGCCGAATCCCATATTATAATATGCATATTTTGAACCTGGAGCAGAACTCAACTCTTGAGCTAAAATATATCTGATAAGATCATCCATGGTTTTTCCATCACGAATACTATTAGTAAACATTGGGTCTGGATCAGTAGGCCAGCCACTGTTATGTTGAAGAAAATTACGTACTGTCACTGTTGCTTTTGTTCCTGTAACACCTGGAAATTCTGAATCCAATATGCCTCCTGAACCGAATACATTACGGTCAATATCCAAAAGACCCCGTTCATATAGAGTCATGATACACAAAGTAGTAAATTGTTTTGATACACTAGCTAATCTAAAAAGATGACTTGAGGTAACTTTGGTGTTTGTCTCAACAACAGCAAATCCATAACCTGAAGAATATATTATTTCTTCTCCTCTCATTACTGAAACAGAAACACCAGGAATCGAATAGTCCGACATAAATTTATATACACTTACGTCGATATCTGCGTCTCCATACTTTGCATAGACAACATAATTAGCCGTTTTTCCCCCGGACTCAGAGATTACTTTTACATTTACAAGGTTGCTAAAATCCTGAACAGTTTCACCACTTACCTGTTCAATATCATTTATATATACTTTTGCTCCTTTGGAAATATCGTATTTTGCTTTAAGTTTAGTTATATCTCCGGAAGTGGGAACAGAAATATAAAAAGTCGTACCTATTTTATAAGAAGAAACTGTTTTTGTCAATTCTGGATTATTGACGACGGAAAAACTTACCCCAGTTATATATGCACTGTCAGATAACTCGGGAGTAGGAATAACCTCTTCCTTTGTACAAGAAAATAATAATAACAGAATCGACAAAATTGTCAAAGACCGTAGAAATAGCTGTTTCATTTTAAATAAATTATTTATTAATAGTTCCACTCCCAATCATCTCACCATCAGCATTATACCAAACAGCGAACTGTCCCGGCGTTATGCCTCTTTGATCATGATTGAAAAAAATATACATTCCTTTTTCATCACAAATAAGTTTACCTTTCTGAAGAGGTTGCCTATACCTGATGCGGATAAGAAAATCTCTCTCTTCTCCACTAGACATAGCCAAATCAGGTCTTATCCAGTGAATCTCTTCTTTTTTTATAAAAAGAACTTTTCTGAAAAGTCCGGGATGATTCCGACCTTCACCTACAAAAATAAGATTATTGTCTATATCTGTTGATAATATAAAAAGAGGATCTTTATGCCCACCTATGTTCAAACCTTTTCTCTGCCCTATTGTATAATAATGAGCACCTTGATGCATCCCTATAACCTTACCATCACTCTCAAAGTATTTAATTGGTGTCGAAAGAGAGGCCAGATCAGTATACGATATTACTTTTTCATAAAAATCAGGAAAAATCTCTACAACCTTACCATCTTTCGGCTTAAGTTTCTGCTGTAGAAAGAGCGGCAAATCCACCTTTCCAACAAAACATATTCCTTGTGAGTCCTTTTTATCCGCACTCGGCAATTCTGCCTCATGAGCCAATCTGCGAACTTCTGTTTTATCAATATTACCTATAGGGAACATTGCCCTTGAAAGTTGTTCCTGAGTCAATTGACATAAAAAATAGCTTTGGTCCTTATTTTTATCAGTACCTGCCAAGATACGATATATAGTCTTACCGTCTTCGTTCACAAACTGTTCCTTCCGACAATAGTGACCTGTAGCAACATAATCGGCGCCAAGATCCAATGCACACTTAAGAAAAGCATCAAATTTTATCTCTCTGTTACATAAAACATCTGGATTAGGAGTACGCCCCTTTTCATATTCACTGAACATGTAATCAACAACCCTCTCCCGATATATGTCACTCAAATCAACAAAATGGAATGGAATACCTATTTTTTTGGCAACCATTTCCGCCACAAACTTATCTTCTTCCCATTCACAATCTCCATGGAGAGTACCGGTGGTATCATGCCAATTTTGCATAAAAAGAGCAAAAACATCATAACCCGCTTGTTTCAAAAGCAGAGCAACGACACTAGAATCTACGCCTCCCGATAAACCAATAGCAATTTTCATTATTTAGAGTTGTGACTACAAAGTTAATAATTAGATCTCACCTTTAAGATATTGCATTCTTTCTTTTTGAGAAAACTTTTCAATAGAATATCTTAACATAGTACGTGGCATTTTAGAATATCTCGGTTTAAGATAATCTACTAACTCATTTCTATCCATTTTACCCATTTCTCTCAACATCCAACCTACTGCTTTATGTATTAAATCGTGTTTATGATTCAACAATATATCGGATATGGCCTTACAATCTTTAAAATCATTTTTCTTGATAAAATACAAACAAGTAACGATGGAAATCCTCTCTTGCCAAAGATTTCCACTTTTAGAAAAAGCATACAATATTTTTCTGTCCCTGTTTTCAAGCCAACTGCCAAGAAGCTTATAACATGTTAAATCAACCAGGTCCCAATTGTTCACATACTGAGTATGAGATATATAATAATTGATACAATATTCTTTGAAAGATTCATCCTTACTCTTTTCATATTTTTTAAGCAGTATAAGTAGCCCGGCAAGTCTCGCTTCATGATAAGGAGAACAAATAAGTTCATCAACACCTGTCATATCCAGTTTATCCCAATACTTTCCTACTATTCCTCTTATTTCCGGAACTTTGACACCAAGAAATAAATCGCCCTCCCCATATTGACCTTTACCGGTTTTAAAAAAGTGTGATAAACCTTTTGCTTTTTCAGGGTATCCTAGTTGTTTTAACTCATTCAGGGGTTCAATAGATGTCATATTATAATTTCCTAAAATTATTATTGTCGTTATCAGTTATTGCAATACATTCAGCTTCAATAAGCCATTTAGTTCTGCATACTGAAGCTAAAGTGTATACTTTTGGAACTGAAGGAAGAATATTTTCTATTATTTCTTTTACAACATCATAATCATTGAAATCACGTAAATAAATTATCATCTGAACAATATCATCCAAAGATGCTCCTCCATCTTGCAATAGTGCACATATATTCTCCAGCATTCTTAATGTTTGACCAGCAACATCATTCAGAGATACTACTTCCCCATTGCTGTTAATACTTGCTGTCCCGGATATTAAAATATGATTTCTATCTCCATATTCAACCTTAACGCCACGTTCAAAAGTAACTCCATATTCATGAGTTTTGTTGAGATAGGAATTAGCATAAAGATATTTCTGCTGCCCATCATCCAGTCCTTTTACTGCATAAGTATCAATCATAACCATATTTGAAGAGGTATTGTTTTTACCCTCAATACCGGTACTTGCAATAAAATGAGTCTGCTCTGTCAGACCATTGATGGAAAATAACTCTCTGCGCTTTTTTACCATCTCTTGATAATTCAAATCTATATCACGAACAAAAATCCATGTTCTTACACAATCTTCAAGAGTACAGCCTTCTCTTTCAAGAAAGGTAATATATCTTTTGAAAAGTTCATCTGTCTGAACAGATACAGATGATTTTATTTTAGGACGCAATACATTCCACAAATGATCATATCCGTTATGCTCTTTAATTGAAAAATAGCACCACAAAGCTATCTTTGTTCCATCTAATGGTGGCTGTTGCACTACGGAAAAACGAGAATCATCAAATAGCAAGCCAATATGCTCCTCTTGATTTGCAGCATCACTTACAAAAAACCTTTTGAAGACAGGAGACAACCCATCCATCTTAATTTTCAATTCATTATACGCTGATGTTATAGCTTTCAACTGATCAAGGAAGCATAATTTTGCATCTGAAATATGAAAAACTGTATGGCACTCACTAAGGCATTCTCTTTTTGTAAAATAACATAGTTCTATTTTAACATTTACAGCACAACATTCTTTCCTGATTAATCTATTATTCATAATAATTCAGATTTTTTTGCAGATGCAATAATAATACATAAATTTGCACTGGGGTAAGTCATATACGACCAGCTCCTACTGAACTCCCCCAGGACCGGAAGGTAGCAAGGGCAGGTAGTTGTAGCGGTGCGATATATTAAGCTTACCCTTTTTTTTGTTTTCTCCATCAATTATTTTGGTAAATTATTAAAGATAAAAGGCATCAGGCTACTAATGTCAGAAAACACTTCAATCTTACCTGCACTTCCAAGTATCACCTTTATTTTTCTTTTCCCCTTATTTTCATATTCAGCAAGCACCTGACGGCAAGCCCCACAAGGATAAGTAGGTTCTGGCAATAATTTACCTTCTACGGATGCTACAATTGCCATCTCTAAAATGCATTCATCAGGATATTTGGCACTCGCATAAAAAGCAGTTACCCTTTCTGCACATAATCCCGAAGGATATGCAGCATTCTCCTGATTGGAGGCAGAAAGTATTTCACCGTTGCTCATTCGAACTGACGCCCCTACATTAAATTTAGAATATGGTGCATAAGAAGATTTACACGCCTCTATTGCTCTCTTAAGTAGCTCTTCATCACTTTTTTCAAGTTTATCAATTGACTCATACTCAAGATAATGTATTGTCATATTTTTTCGAACCATAATCTGTTCTTTTTAGTTAGTACAAATTTATTATTTTTGTGTGTATAAACACAACAAAATGAACTTTTTCACTCGCTATATATTCTGCTTAACAGCATTTATTTTTCTGTTACAACCGGCTTTAGCCCAAAAGACCAGTAGAAGTGAGTATATAATGCAATATAAAGATATTGCCATAAAACAGATGGGGGTTTCAGGTATTCCGGCCAGTATTATCCTATCACAAGCATGTTTGGAATCCGGGGACGGAAACTCGACTATTGCCCGTGAAGGTAATAATCATTTCGGTATAAAATGCCATAACTGGAAAGGAGAGAGCATACAACATGATGACGATGAAAAAAATGAGTGTTTTAGAAAATATAAAAAAGTAGAAGACTCTTTTAAAGATCATTCCGATTTTATCAGATACCGTGACAGGTATGCATCACTATTCAATCTAAATATGAAGGACTATAAAAGCTGGGCTATTGGACTAAAAAAAGCAGGATATGCGACAAATCCAAAATATGCAGAACAGCTCATAAATATAATAGAAGAGTATAAACTTTATCAGTATGATGTTATGGCTTCACCTACCGATATTCCACCAAGTCCGACTGAAGCTGAATTCTCTATTAAAATACAACCAATGAAAGGCAGCCCTCTATACATTATTTCTCTGACAAGAGAGGTATTTGAGCAAAATGGAGTTGCTTTTATTATTGCAAACAAATCAGACACATACACATCAATAGCTAAGGAGTATAATCTATTTACAAGAGAACTACTGCGTTTCAATGATTTATCTCATGATCAGGAAATATATCCCGGAACAATTGTCTATGTGGAACAAAAGAAGAAAAAAAGCGCAAAGCATCTTGACAAACATGTAGTAGAAGAGGGTGAAACGATGTATTCTCTCTCTCAAAGGTTTGGTGTCAGATTAAAATACTTGTATAAGTATAATAACCTCTTAAATAACAAAGAACCTGTTGCCGGGAATATGATTAACTTGAGAAAACTAAAAAAATGAAAAAGAAACGCTATACATCAATATTTATAATTTGTGCTGTGCTCCTTTGTATAGGAGTTAGCCTGGGAATAAACCTATATGTCTCTTTTTTAGTACCGAATGTAGTCTCAGATGGAGGTACTATCTATATTTACAAAAATATGGATTATGAGCAAATGATGAAAGATGTGATAGAAGAGTCGGGTGCTCTTAAAAATTTCTCCCGTTTTTCAAGAGTTGCCAGGAAAATGGAATTATCAAAAAAATTCAAACCTGGTATGTACAAGCTAAAACCTGATATGACAAATTATGCTATTGTAAATTTAATTGCAAGCGGAATGCAGACCCCAATAAAACTTGTGGTGCCTGGATATTTAAGAAATAAAGAGAAACTTGCTTCTGTACTGGGTAAAAAACTTGAAGCAGATTCTTTGAATTTTATAACTGTATTAAACGATTCAACTCTAAGAAAAAAATTAGGGTTCAAAGATGAAACTTATTTGTTAATGATTATCCCTAACACGTATGAAGTATATTGGACTATAACTCCGGAACAGTTGCTTGAAAGACTAAAAAAAGAGTACGACAAATTTTGGAATCAAGAACGCACTGCTAATGCCAAAGCTTTGAATATGACAAAAGAAGAGGTAAGCATACTGGCATCAATAGTTATTGAAGAGAGTAAATATACACCTGAGCTTCCTACGATAGCCGGCGTATATATTAACAGACTAAAAAGAGGAATGCCTCTTCAGGCTGATCCTACTGTTAAATTTGCCATTAACGATACAAGTGTTAAAAGAATCCTTAATAAGCATTTAAGGATAGACTCTCCATACAACACATATAAGTATAAAGGTTTACCCCCCGGCCCTATCACTATTCCTCCAATAAGTGCTATTAATGCCGTATTAAACTATGAGAAACATAATTATATCTATTTTTGTGCAAATTCTACTTTTGACGGGCAACATAGTTTTGCATCTAATTATAGAGACCATCTAAAAAATGCGAGAAAATACCAAAAGGCACTCAAATCTCATCAAAAATCTCAGACCAATTCTCAATAACATACATAGCTTTATTATAAGCCTCATTATTAACGTTGTTCAAAACTTTATAATATGAGTCCATACCAAAAATGGATCTTGCAACTAGTGCTTTCATCTGAAGCTCCATCATACTTTTTGACTTTTCTATCTGCTCAATTACAGGATTAATCCCTGATTGTTTTGAATATTCTATCAATTCAGAAAACATCTGTTGATCAACATTGAATTCTTTAAAGAATGTGTCAAAATCTGGATATTTTTCTTTAAAAGATAATCTGTTTCTGTCACAATAAATATTCATATATTCATTGAACACTCCCATTCTGATTATTCTCGCATAATATTCGGAAAAATATGACGTATCCTGCGGAACAAATATATCAGGCATTATTCCTCCACCACCATATACAACTCTCCCTTTTTTCAATGTCTTATATTTAAGAGAATCGGGAAAGTTTATGCTATCTTTATTATAAAACTCTCCATTTTCATATCTACTTAAAAAAGCCTTATAATATTCCTTTTTATCACCAAGTTTATATGGACTTTGAATAACTCTTCCTGAAGGTGTATGATATCTTGCAACTGTCAATCGCATTTGAGATCCACCATCAAGAGGCATCATCTGTTGAACAAGCCCTTTCCCGAAAGATTTTCTACCGATAATTACTGCGCGATCCCAATCCTGAAGAGCTCCAGCTACAATTTCACTGGCAGACGCCGAATTTTCGTCAATAAGAACTACAAGAGGCCCTTTTTGATATACTCCACGACCATTTGCATATTCTTCCTTTTTAGGGGAATTTAGCCCTTCCGTATAGAGAATCATCTCATCCTTTTGCAAAAAGAAATTAGATATCATCAACGATACACCTAAAAATCCTCCCCCGTTGCCTCTCAAGTCAAGAATTACTCCCCTTGGGTATTTATGCATAGATATAAATGCATCTATAATTTCACTAGGAGATGTAATAGCAAACTTTCCCAATTTCATGTAAAGCACACCGGGTGCGGCTTCATAATAGGCATCCAGACTATTTAAAGGAATTTTATCTCTTGTTACGACAAAATCTAATGTGTCCGATACTTTTTGTCTTAATATTTTTAACTCAACTTTTGTCCCTTTCGGGCCACGCAGATATTTAAATATTTTGTCATTTGAAATTCCGACACCGGCAATATTTTCTCCGTCGACGGATACTATCTTATCTCCGGCAAGAATACCCACCAATGCTGACGGCCCACCAAAAACTGGAGCTTGAACGGTCAAAGTGTCTTTAACTATTATAAATTCTATTCCTATTCCATTAAAACTTCCTTCAAGAGGCTCGTTCATTTCACTGACCATTTCCGCCGGAATATAAGTTGAATGAGGATCAAGCTGATCAAGCATGTCAGATATTGTTTTATCTACAATTTTTGATATGTTTATTGTATCTACATAGTATTTGTCAATATATACTAATGCTTTACTGATTTTTTGTATATTTTCAATTACCGCCTCAGAACCTCTATTATTTTGAGAATATAAAGAAGTAGATATCAGTATTAAGACTAGAAAAGAAGATAATTTTGACATATGTGACTTATTTTAATTTTTGTTAATAGGAACTTCAAATTTCATACCCTCTTTTGCTAAATATGTCTCAGGAAATATGTTTTTTGCCTCATTTAATAAAAGATTTAAATCCTTATATCGTGAAGAGTAGTGACCAATAATCATTTTCCCTACAGAAGCAGTTTTTGCAATAAATCCTGCTTGTTGTGCAGTCGAATGGTATGTGTCTTTAGCCATTTTTGACATATCTTCTGCAAATGTAGCTTCATGATACAGAAGATCAACACCCTCAATCCAGCTAGAAAGCCTTTCAAATGGAGCCGTATCACTACAATATGCAGCTGATCGTGCATTATATGGTTTGTATGTATATTCAGTCACTTCTAATACTTCTCCATTTTCCCTTACTACATTATTCCCATCCTTCAAAGAAGCAATCTCTTTAAGGGTTAAACATGCTGATTCCATTTTCCATTTATGAATATTATTTTTCGGTTCTTTCTCCTTAAAAAGAAAACCAAAAGTAGAAATTCTGTGATTAAGAGGGAAGGCATATACCTCAACAGTTCTGCTACTGAATATCAACTCCTGTGTTGCGCAATTAAGTACTTTATGTATGATATTATATCTTACACCATCGCCAAAATGAGCAAGAAAAAAATTTAATATAGATGAAAAATCACGTGGGGCGTATATATATAAATCGGCAGTTCTTCCTAACAATGACATCGTGGAGAGCAGACCAAAAATACCGAATATATGGTCCCCGTGTAAATGTGAAATAAATATATTATCGATTTTAGCAAAAGAAAAACCGTATCGACGCAATTGGACCTGACATCCTTCTCCGCAGTCGACTAAAAACAAACGCCCATGTATATCAAATACGTGGGCGCTTGGATATCTATTAACATTAGGAAGAGCAGAAGCCGTTCCTAATGTTGTAAGTGAAAATTCCATCAATAAAAACTATTCTTGTGTTTCCTGGCTTTCCATTTCACTTTTCAAAGCAGCTAATTCAGATATATCGCCCAATGTTGTTTTTTCCAAATTGGCTTTCAGTTTTTTAACTGCCTTTTGAGTAGTATTGGCTTCTGTATCTTTTTCTCTAACTTCAGTTGATCTCTTTGTATCTTCAAAAAGCTTTGAATGAGAAAGAACTATTTTCTTGTTTGATTTATTGAATTCAATAACCTTAAATGGCATTTTCTCATCAAGTTTTGCATTTGAACCATCTTCCTTTACAAGATTTCTTGCAGAAACGTATCCCTCAATTCCATATTCTAAAGCAACAGTTGCCCCTTTGTCTACAAAATTAATAACAGTTCCTTCATGAACCGAACCTACTGTAAATATTGTTTCAAATACATCCCAAGGATTTTCTTCAAGTTGTTTGTGACCTAAACTCAAACGACGATTTTCCTGATCAACTTCAAGGACTACAACTTCAAGAGGTTCTCCAATAGAGGTAAATTCTGAAGGGTGTTTGATCTTCTTTGTCCAAGAAAGATCGCTAATATGTACAAGTCCGTCAACCCCCTCTTCAAGTTCAACAAATACACCAAAGTTTGTAAAATTACGAACTGTAGCGGTGTGTTTAGAATTGATAGGATATTTTTCAGTGATTGTTGCCCATGGATCCGGTTTAAGTTGTTTAATACCAAGAGACATCTTTCTATCGTCTCTGTCAAGAGTAAGAATGCAAGCTTCAACTTCGTCACCTATTTTCAAAAAATCTTGTGCACTTCTAAGGTGAAGTGACCATGACATTTCAGAAACGTGAATCAAGCCTTCAACTCCAGGTTGAACTTCAATAAATGCGCCGTAATCGGCAATGACAACGACACGACCCTTAACCTTATCTCCAATCTTAATATTAGAATCCAATGCATCCCAAGGATGAGGTGTAAGTTGCTTAAGACCTAACGCTATTCTCTTCTTTGTATCATCAAAATCAAGAATAACCACATTTATCTTCTGATCAAGTTGAACGACTTCATCAGGGTGATTAATTCTACCCCATGAAAGATCAGTAATGTGAATAAGACCATCAACACCACCAAGATCAATAAATACTCCGTATGAAGTGATATTCTTAACAGTACCTTCAAGTACCTGTCCCTTTTCAAGTTTACCGATAATATCGGCTTTCTGTGCTTCTAACTCAGCTTCAATAAGAGCTTTATGAGAAACAACTACATTACGGAATTCCTGATTTATCTTAACGATTTTGAACTCCATAGTTTTGTTTACATAAATATCGTAATCTCTGATAGGTTTAACATCAATTTGTGAACCTGGCAAGAATGCTTCGATTCCAAATACATCTACAATCATACCACCCTTAGTGCGGCATTTGATGTAACCCTTAACTACTTCATCTTTTTCACAAGCTTCATTCACTCTATCCCAAGAGCGTATTGAACGAGCTTTTTTGTGTGAAAGAATCAGTTGACCTTTCTTGTCTTCTGCATTTTCTACATAGACTTCAACTTTTTCTCCAACTGCCAAATCCGGATTGTAGCGGAATTCATTAAGACTGATAACACCTTCGCTCTTATAACCGATGTTAACAATTACTTCTCTCTTGTTCAAGGCAACTACTGTACCTTCAACAACCTCATTTTCACTAACTTTTGAAAGTGTTTGGCTGTAATTTTTTTCTATGGTAGCCAGATCGGTATCATAGTAACTTTCTTTTTCAAATGCTTCCCAATCAAATTTTTCAAGATCAACGGATGCATTGCTTCTTCTGCTTTGTTTTTTTGCCTCTTCTATATCGGCATCAGCTTCAACTTCCTCAACGAAAGATTCAATTGTTTCTTTTGGTTTACTGATTTCTTCAATTGGATCTTCTTGATTAATAATTTCTTTACGTTCTTTTGTCATTTTAGTAATTAGTTTAATAACAAGTAATTAGACTTTATTTATAATCCCCAGGTAAGGGTCGGCAAAATTAGTGACTATTTCTTTGATTTGCAAATAATTATTCCATTTTATCTTACACTTTTTGTTTATACATTTGTATCCAAATAAAAAAAAGTCACCACATATGTCTGAGAAAAGAAAAAAAGGATTCACCAAAAATTTTTGGATAGCTGTAGTGATGGAATTTTTTGAAAGAGGTTCTTATTATGGAATGATGTCCATTCTCTCCGTTTTTCTAATTCTAAGTAATACTAAAGGTGGCCTTGGTTTTAGCAAAGAACAGGCCGGTGCAATATTGGGGACCATACCTCCTTTGCTATATTTTCTTCCTATAATTGGTGGTGCCATAGCTGACAGATACGGATACAGAAACATACTGTTTTTTGCTTTCGGATGTATGATTCTTGGATATAGTTTCACCGGTCTTTCAAGCAGTTATTCATTAGTTTTTGCATCTTTACTCTTAATGGCCTTAGGTGCAGGTTTTTTTAAACCTGTTATATCGGGGACAATAGCAAAAAGCACTAACGAGTCAAATTCAGGATTAGGATTTGGGATTTTCTACTGGGCAATAAACCTGGGGGCATTCCTGTTTCCACTCATATTGATTCCAATACTTAAATCTTACTCCTACAGTTATATTTTTTTTATGTCGGCTGCCATCAGCTGCCTTCTATTATTAATAAATGTCTTTTTTTATAAAGAACCTGTCAGGGAGAAAAGTTCTAAGCCACTTTCAATGGTTTTTTCAGAAATTTTGTTTGTACTTAAAGACTGGAAATTTTTATTGATGATTATATTATATTCCGGATTCTGGGTTTTATATTTTCAAATGTACGGAACGGTCTTATGGTATGTAAACGACCACATAAATATGGAACCGGTAAACAGAGCAGTAAATTCTTTTTTATCTCTGTTTGTAGCAAATTCGAATTGGCATTTTGATGTTGAACATGTTACGGTAATAAATGCCGGAGTTATCATCTGCCTGCAACTTTTAGTATCTAAAATTGTTCAGAAAGCCAAAGCTCTACCTACAATGATTGCTGGAATTGGATTGGGAACTTTAGGAATGGCTGTTCTTTCAATCGCCCCAACACCATGGATATTTATTTCAGGGATAATCATATTTACTTTCGGAGAAATGATTACCCATCCAAAATTCATATCATACATAGGTATTATTGCTCCAAGTGATAAAAAAGCTCTCTATATGGGATACTCTTTTTTATATGGTGTGATTGGGAGCAGCATTGGTGGATTTCTCGGTTCAAAATTATATGTCAAATACATAGACAACTTGTATCAACCTTCTACGTTATGGCTTATATTTTCAGGAATAGGATTATTCAGTATGATTAGCCTTGTTTTATATAATAAATACATAATAAAAAGTAAATAACTGAACAGTATTTATCAGGTAGAATATTACAACATTCTCCTCTTTTTAAAGATTATCAGTGCGAAGATTACCGACAGAAGCATCACCCCTCCTACTATTATAAAATCCCAGAAATCGCCCACCATTGGAAGTTTTATATTCATACCATAAATACTTGCTATCAACGTCGGAGGCATAAGAAGAAGAGACACAAAAGTGAATATTTTCATTATTTTGTTCTGTTCAAGGTTGATTAGACCGAGAACGGTATTCTGAAGATATTCAAGACGTTCAAAGCTAAAATTGGTATGGTTGATCAAAGATGATATATCCTTAAGGAGAATATTCAATTTTGATATTATTCCTTCAGGGGATTTGTCGCTTTTTAGAACACTGGATATCATTCTTTGCTTGTCCACAATATTTTCACGGACCAACATGGTATTCTCCTGAAGTTGATTGATATCCAAAAGAAATTCCTCTCCAACATTCTCACCCAGACTTACTCTTTTGCTATATTGTTCAATTTCTTTAGACATCAACTCTATCATATCAGCATCAAGGTCAATCCTATTCTCCAAAATACCTATTAGAATATGGAATCCTGTAGGATAAGTTTTTTGATTAGCTAATATTCTCCTTTTAATATCTGTAAAACTTCGCAACGAAACCTGACGTAATGATACTATTATACTTTCGCACAATATGAACGAGACAGACTCCATGCTATAATTCTCTGGCCCTGGAATAAGAAAGTTAGTATTTATAAATATTGAATTTTCAGTCTCAGAATAACGTGATGAACTCTCTATTTCTTCAGCTTGTGCCCTGCTTTGAAGAGTTGTATTCAAAAAATCCTCAACAGATCTTTTTTCTTCTCCAGAAGGATCAAAGAGATCTATCCACAATACATCTTCATATTTAAGATCTTTCAGAATAGATGTTGATTCTGATGTGACTATTTGTCGATTTGAGTTGTAAAAAATTTCAATCATTTTCCTCTTTTTTTATTGGTCAGTAACTCTTATTTATAGGATTACAACCAACAGACTCGAGGGTTCAGTATTTCTAAAGCAATCCTCCAAAACTCAGTGAGGCCGGCACGTTTATCCCTGTCAAGCAAATAAGAGATATTTGTTGAGAGATAATTCAATGCAAATTCTTTAGAAAACTGAATATTGTATTTTTCTATAGCTTGTGGAATATGGTTTATACCATATTCCAAAGCTTCATTAAACTGAAATATAAAATTTTTATCAAGTGGTTTGTTTGCTGTCCAGCAGGCAAAAACAAAAGGTTTTTTCTTAAATGAAATCCATTCCGCAGCCAAATCATAAACATACTTAAATTTACCTCTATTAAGCATTGCTTTATCCCCAATCAACAAATACGATTTAGAAGAGTCAAGAATTGAATTTGTAATGTTTACGGGAGAAAAGTACGGCGATATTTTCCAGTAATCACGACATAAAATTTTTGTCAGAAGAACGGAAGTCATGGAATCATTATCAAGAAAAATTTCGTTAATTTCATTTATTGGAGTCCCAGAACACAGTAGAACACTGGCAACTTCAGCTGTAGCACCAATGCAGAAGTTAGATATTACGTGAGCATCTTTCAAAGAAGGAATAATTGCAACCGGAACAATACCTAAATCTGTTTTGTCATGTATAAGTTTATTCGCCGATTCAGCAGGGGTACAAAAATCCATAACAATACTTTTTGAAATATCACAAGATTCCAAACCATAAATAAAAGGTATTGTATTAAGATATTTTATAGCAGAAATACGAACCATAACTCTTCCTCCGCTTTAATGCGACCGCAAAGGTATAACAAAATACCAAACTATGAGATGTTCTATCAATATTTTAACTCTTTTAGTATATTAGTTAATATACTAAATCAAGGAAAACTCTCTATTATTATTTTGTTTCGCCTCTTTTTCTAAAAAGCCACAAACCGGCGAAAGTAAGAGCGCCATTAATAATCAAAAGAGTAAAGCCTAAGTCAAAACCAAAGAACTTTTTCCCTAACAGATTAATAATCAAGCATGACAATGGTGCACCTACTGCAATATAAGGAGTTGCCCTATCTTTGATCTTGTATTTTGTCAAAATACCAAAGAAGAACAATCCTAACAATGGGCCATATGTATATGCGGCCAACCTGTAAACTAAATTAACCACAGCTTCATTGCTGGCAACAAACAATACAAGAATAATAATGAAGAACAGAAAAGTGAATCCGGCATGAACCCATTTTCTCATTATATTTTTTTTCTTTTCGGAAAGATCCTGCCGTGTATTGAATCCAGCAAAGTCTACACAGTAAGATGTTGTAAGAGAGGTCAAAGCGCCACCAGCGCTCGGGTATGCTGAAGAAATAAGACCGATAAGAAATAATATACCTACTCCTACTCCTAGATACTGACTTGCAATAGTAGGAAATATTTCATCCGTTTTTAAAATTCCCAAAGAATCAAATCCGCCTTTACCCGCAACATATATTGAAAGAATAGCACCAAGAAGAAGAAAAAAGAAATTTACAACTACTATGATGATGCTTGTAGTGTACATATTTTTTTGTGCAGAACGGATATCTTTACAAGCAAGGTTTTTTTGCATCATTCCCTGATCAAGGCCAGTCATCGCAATAGTGACAAAAATACCTGCAATAAATTGTTTGACAGCATTTGTCCCACTGCTCCAATTCCAATCAAACATATCAATATATCTAGTTCCACCTATATTGATATTTTCAGCACTTTTAACTGAGCTTATCATATCATTGAAAGACCATCCCATATCTTTACATACATAAAAAATTGTCAAAAACACTGCCAATAGCATGAAGGTTGTCTGAAGTACATCTGTCCATATTATTGTTTTGACTCCACCTCTATATGTGTATAAATAAATTAAGGCAAGAAATATCAATGTAACTACAGCAAACACCCATAATTCCGGAACGCCATTGAACAGACCTTTTGGAATAAAAGCAAAAAGGACCAAGACTACCACAAAAATTCTTACTGCAGCACCTAGAATTCTTGATACCATAAAAACCGTTGTCCCTGTTTTATATGATACCTTTCCGAATCTTTCACCTAAATAAGTATAAATTGAAGTAAGATTCATCTTATAATAAAGAGGCAACAAAACTTTTGCTATTATCATATATCCTCCAACGAACCCAAGAACAAGAGGCATATAATAAAAATTTTGTGCAAGTACATTACCTGGGACAGAGATAAAAGTCACACCCGAAATAGATGAACCCACCATACCATAAGCCACAATTAACCATGGGGCTTTTTTATCTCCCGAGAAAAACGAACTGTTGCCCGCTTTTCTTGCAGTTAACCACGAAATAAAAAACAGCAATGCGGTAAATGCAGCAAAGGCAATTAAAAATAAAACTAGTGGAAATTCATGTCTCATAATACATTATTTAAATAATTTATTGTGGTTTGTATAATTGTCTGTTTTGGATTGACCGTCCCAGAGTAAGTTCATCAGTATACTCAAGATCATCTCCAAAGCCAACTCCTCTTGCAATAGTAGATATAGTAATTGGAAATACAGATAATTGCTTGAAAAGATAAAAAGAGGTTGTTTCTCCCTCCATACTTGTACTAAGAGCTAAAACAATCTCCTTAACATCACCTTTTGATATTCTGTCTTTCAATTCATTAATATGTAAATCGCCCGGGCCTATACCATCCATTGGAGATATTATCCCTCCGAGTATATGATATACTCCTTTATACTGTTCGGTATTTTCAATACTAAGTACATCCCTATAGCTTTCGACAACGCATACTACTGAATGATCACGAGTGTGGTCACTGCAAATAGGGCATATATCATTATCGGAAATCATATTGCAGACGGAACAATACTTGATCTCTTTTCTCAATTTTGTAAATACTCCCGAAAATTTCTCAACATTCTCAACGGGTTGTCTAAGAATATGTAAAGCAAGCCTTAACGCAGTTTTACGGCCTACCCCCGGAAGAGACATTAACTGTTCTACCGCTTCTTCCAAGAGTAATGATAAATAATTGCGTCTATACATCTATTTACCTGGCAAGATATGAATCAACTGCTTTTCTTACTGAACCATACCGAATAAGAAGTGACTTGGCATATTCATAATCAGTAATATTGGCTTCATCCATTATCATTTTTGTTCCCCTGTCAACCAATTTTGCATTGGTTAACTGCATATCTACCATCTTATTCCCCTTAACATGACCCATTTTTATCATGACAGAAGTGGAAATCATATTCAAAATAAGTTTCTGAGCAGTACCTGACTTCATTCTGGTACTTCCGGTAACAAACTCCGGCCCCACAACTGCTACAATTGGAATATCAACCTCGTCAGATACAGGAGCACTAGGATTACAAGTAATGCATGCTGTTAACATACTACGCTTTTTCGCCTCGCGTACTGCTCCTATCACATAAGGAGTTGTCCCTGAGGCAGCTATTCCTACAACAACATCATTAATTCCCAAATTATACTGTTGCATATCATTCCATCCTCCCTCAAAACTATCCTCAGCATCTTCAACAGCCTTTCTAATAGCTGTATCTCCACCGGCAATAAGACCGATAAACAGATCAAAAGGAGCACCGTATGTAGGAGGTATTTCTGAAGCATCAAGAATACCTAGTCTACCACTGGTTCCTGCCCCAAGGTAGAAAACACGTCCCCCCTTTTTCATCCTAACAACTATTCCATCAACCAATTTTTCAATTTGTGGAATACACTCCTTAATTATTTGGGGAACTGTCATGTCTTCACGATTCATATTTGTCAATAAATCATGTGTCGACATTTTTTCCAAATTTGCGTAATATGACGCTTGTTCTGTAACTTTCATTTAAAAATGCATTTCTTCTTTGTGATATTCAACTAATCCTTCTATAGGACTTTTTAATACTATACCCATCCTCATCCCATTAAGTGATACGGTTTTTTCTAAAATATCTTTATAGTAATACGCAATTGAGCCCACAAAATTTATTTCGTACTTCTTATAGTCATAATGAATTATATTCCTTCTAAAGAATTCATCAAAACTTGACTTTAAAATATTTGCAATATGAGGGTGGTTCTTAAAATCATTTATAAATGGAGAAAAGGAAGCAAGAAAACGACTTGGAAGTTGTTCCTTATAAACCTGCTGTACAATTGCAGGATAATCCAATCCATACCTTTTCTTGAATTCTGTCTCAATGGCAGATGGAAGAAGTCCCTTTATGAAGTCGGAAATCAATCTTTTACCAAGATAAGCTCCACTTGCCTCATCTCCTAAAATAAAGCCACCTGCTTTAACATTCATGGCAATCTCTTTTCCATCATAAAAGCAGCTATTTGATCCGGTACCTAAAATACATGCTATTCCAGGTTTATGGCCACAAAGAGCCCTTGCAGCAGCAAGTATGTCAGATGCTGCAATACAAGTAGATTTTTTAAAAACCTCTTTGAAACATTTATCCAATTTTGCGGAAATTTCAGGAGAAACAACGCCGGCACCATAAAAAAATATTTCATCCACATCTTCACCAAATATTGGTAAAAGATGCTCTTTAAAAATATTTGTTATATATTCTTCAGACAGAAAAACAGGGTTAATCCCCTCTGTAGAAAGTTGTATTACCGAGCCATCATTGCATATTGCTCTCCAATCCACCTTAGTAGAACCACTATCAGCTATAAGTTGCATATAAATCTTTTTAATGAGCAAATATAGTAATTAATCTAATACCACTCCTTTTTTACGCCAGTGATAAATTCCGTAAATTGCCATTATAAGATACAGAAAGTAAAGAATTGAGGTAGGATACATGGCTTGAGAGAAATAAAGATATGTTGAAATTATATTACATACAATCCATACATACCATTGCTGAATATATTTGCGGCTTAACCAGAATGTTGCCAGCATACTCAATGTTGCCGCCATCGCATCAAGAAACGGTCTTGGATTATCGGTATATTTTGAAAAAATAAATCCAATAATAAAAAATACTAATATTGCCAAAATTATGCTGATAATAGCCACTTTAGAACTCATTTTTCTTATAACCAAAACAGTATCTTTATCTTCTTTTCCAACTTTATATCCCATTTTCTGATCACCAAGAACATTTTTATTAGATTTCCCCCACTTAAAGTAGCTGTATATGGCAAGACAAATATAGTATAGTTGTAACGACATCATTGCATAGAGTCCCTCTCGGGCATAAACTACAATATATGCAAGTGAAGCGATAAAAGACATCACCCACATAAACCTCTTTTGCAATACTTCAAGGGAAACATGAATAAATCCCATCAATGCCGCAAATATTTCAAAATAAAATTTAAAATCACCCATTTCAGAAAGAGTACGATATTTTCAAAATTGCATTTAACTTAGCCTGAGGAAAGAACCCCTCTTCAACATACTCAGCAGAGCCATCCGCAAAACGTGCTCTATAAACCCAGGCATCAGAAATGTATTTATTATTCAATAAATTGTCCGCAAAGATAGAAAACTTTATCTTTCCAAAAACATATTGTCCCTGAAGAGACAAAGTAGTATACGCAGGCAAAGAACGTTCATCATTTGAAGTGTTATCATAATACTGTCTGCCTACATATTTTCCTGAAATAGAAAATGATAAATCTTTACATGGAAACAAAGTAACCATCCCCATTCCTACAACCTCGGGGGACATTAAAATATTTGTCAGTTCATAATATTCGGAAGTTTGTGATAGTGATTCCCAGTCATTCGCATTGTTATAAGTATCTACCCAAGCAGTATACCCTTTTATTTTATTTTTGCTCAAAGCAAGATTGGCATCAAACCTCAACCATGATGCACTTTTCCATGTGGCAGCTAGCTCAACTCCTCTGCGATAACTTTCAGCAACATTTTCCTTTATTTCATGGCCGGTGTCCGTCAATTTTCCAGTTGCGACCAACTGGTTTTTATATTCCATCAAATATCCATTTATAGAAAATGAAAAAAATTCCTCTTCGTATCTATACCCAAATTCATAATCAAGCAGCCTTTCTGGTAATATTTCATCTGACCTCTCCGCTTTTATAGCCTCTTTTATATCACTGCGACTTGGTTCCTTATGCCCTACAGAGAGAGAGGCATAGAATTGACTATTGGGAGTTAATGAATAAGAAATTCCCACTTTAGGATTAATAAAATTATATTTTAGTACTTTATCCAGCGAAGCAAAATCTTTATCTATTCCACTAAGACGAAAATCTATATGACGATATTGCATATCTCCGTAGAGAGTGATTTTACCGTGCAAAAATGAATATTCTCCTCTAATGAAAGAGCTCACATCATTTTTTTTACCATTGTTTTCATACCAACAATAATCTTGAGGAATATTTGCATTATTCTCTGCCCAAGTCAAAATTCCAAAATGGTCTCCATTATAATAAGAATAAGATACACTTGTATTTATGGATAAATCATTCTTAGAATACTTCATAGCAGAAGATGCCACATAATATCCATTGTCCAATGCCTGCTGAATAATCACATCGCTTTTCTTATATTCCACACCATTTATTATTTGGGGAGTCAAACCATATAAAGAAAGCTTCTTGCTATCCTTATAATTTTCATAGTATCCATCGCCTTTTGTGTAATTCAAAGTAGTAGTCCAATATAGACTCGAAGTAAACTGATGAGAATATATTCCCTGAATGTGATTCTGAACGTAATTATCAGTCTCATTATCATAATACTTCAGATTTCCTTCGGAATCATAATATTCTCCAGCCGGATTATACCTTCTATCAGATTCAATCATATCACGAGGAATACCTTCCCAGGTTATCCCTGTCTTCTGATTTCCTAAAATATAATTTATTTTCACAGAGTTATCACCCTTCATCCATCCAGCCGAAGCATATAGAGAATGTAGCCGCGCAAAAGCATTCCTTATATATCCTTCAGTGGTATTATAGGCATACCTTACATCAAAAGAAAATCCATTATCAAGGCGGCCAGAACCTAAACCAACAGCTATTGTACCGGTAGAATAGGAACCACCCGAAATTTCAACATCTCCATAGGGTTTATCGTTAGGTAACATAGTTTGCATATTTATGCTGGCACCAAATGCCCCGGGTCCATTAACAGAAGTTCCTACTCCTCTTTGTATCTGTATTGACTCTAACATTCCAGTAAGAGCAGGAAGATTTACCCAGAAGACCTCCTGTGATTCAGAATCATTAAGAGTTACTCCATTAAGAGTCACATTTATTCTTGTCGCGTCACTTCCTCTAACTCTCAACTTTGAATATCCCAGACCTGTTCCACCCTCATTTGTAGAAATTACTGATGGCTGAAGTTTCAACAGTAAAGGAATTGAAGCAGATGGACTTGAAGCCTTCATCTCCTCTTTTGTTATATCAGTATAAGAGACAGGCGTATTTTTACCTGCTCTGTAAGCAGATATTACGACACTATCAATTTTTTGATTTTTTTCCGGATTGACCGGTTGTTGTGCAAATGACAACAAAGGAAGCAGCAATGCTGCTAATAAAAAAGTTTTTTTCATAATTCCTTCCTCCGACGGCATTACCCGTATCAGGTTTTGTGGGTATTATCTCAGCCCTGTTGAGCACCCCCGATTAATAAAATTTATTTTTTCTCTACTAGAGAGATTTTATACATTTTTGGCCAATACTTTCCTGTCAAATAAATACTACCTGTTTTTTCGTCACATGCAATTCCATTCAAAACATCAGTGTTCCGAGTTACCAAAGCTCCTGGTAATAAATTGCTGCAATCAATAATCGACTTTACAACACCGCTCTCGGGTGAAATAATCAAAATAGTGTCAGATCCGTAAACGTTAGCCCATATCTCTCCTTTGATATACTCCAACTCGTTTAGTTGTGTAATAGGGGATCCATCAAGTTTCACTGTTATCTCTTTCTTCTGTACAAATGTTTCAGGATCAATAAAAAATAACTTTGAAGAGCCATCACTCATTATAAGAGTAGTTCCATCAGTAGTAAGGCCCCACCCCTCTTTTGAATTATATAAATAGCCGAGCTGTTTCCATGTATCGATGTCATATACAAAACATCGATTTTCTCTCCAAGTCAAAATATAAATTCTGTTCTTATATACACAGGATCCTTCTATAAAATATTTCCTTTCGAAATTTTCTCTTTTGATGACAGTTCCTTTAAGTAAATCAACCTTTCTTAAAGAAGACTCCCCATACTGACCTGTGGTTTCGTATAATTCTCCGTTATGAAAAAACAAACCTTGTGTATAAGCGGAAACATCATGTGGTAGTGTCTGCTCAATTTTGAAAGAATATCTTTTAGGCTTTTGTGCATTTAAGCAAATTGAAAAAGTTAAAAAAAATAAACTCAAAAACAAAATAATATTACATCTATTTTTTTCCATTCTTATACTTCATCGCGGCTTTAACAAAAGAAACAAAAATAGGTTGAGGTTTCTCTACAGTACTCTTTAATTCGGGATGGAACTGAACGCCAATAAAGAAAGGATGTGAAGGTATTTCAATTATTTCTATCAACCCTGTTTCAAGATTCTTGCCGCTGGCAACCATTCCTCCTTCAGTAATTGAATCCAGGTACTTGTTATTGAATTCATATCTATGTCTGTGACGTTCCTGAATATTTTCTTTACCATAAATCTTATAGGCCAAAGTATCCTCTTTTATATGGCAGGAATAAGCACCCAAACGCATTGTACCTCCTTTGATTGTAAGAGTTTTCTGATCTTCCATCAAGTCAATAATAGGAACTTTAGTATTTGGAGCTACCTCTGTAGTCATTGCGTCCTTCATGCCAAGCACATTTCGTGCAAACTCAATTACTGCCATCTGCATACCTAAACATATGCCAAAAAAAGGCACCATATTTTCTCTAGCATAAGTAATGGCCTTTATCTTACCCTCAAGTCCACGCTCACCAAATCCAGGAGCGACGAGGATACCATCCATTCCCGATAGCTTCTCTTGCACATTATCATCTTTAATATATTCACTATGTATGGAATGAACAATAACTTTACATTCATTTGAGACACCAGCATGTATAAATGATTCAAGAATAGATTTATAAGCATCTTGAAGCTCAACATATTTTCCCACGAGTGCTATATTAACCTCACTCTTAGGATTATAAAGTCTTTTAATAAAAGCCTTCCATTGATCAAGGTCTGGCTCAGGTAAATTCTTTATCTGGAATCTATCAAGAACAATTTCATCCATTTTTTGAGCCTGAATTGCCAATGGAACTTCATAGATACTTTTTGCATCCAAAGATTCAATAACAGCATTAGGCTTTACATTACAAAAAAGAGCAACTTTTCTCTTTATATCCTGAGGAATAGGATGTTCAGTCCTGCACACAATAATATCAGGCTGAACACCATACTGCTGAAGCATTCTCACAGAGTGTTGTGTGGGTTTAGTCTTCAGTTCTTTAGCTGCACTCAGATATGGAACAAGAGTAAGATGTACCATAATGCAATCTTCTCTTGGAAGTTCCCATTGGAGTTGACGAACGGCTTCAATAAAAGGCAGTGATTCTATATCACCTACAGTCCCGCCCAATTCTGTTATTATTACATCATACTTGCCGGTTTTACCAAGCAACAACATTCTTCTCTTGATTTCATCAGTAATCTGCGGAATTATTTGAACAGTTTTACCTAGATAAGCACCTTCTCTCTCTTTGTCAATTACTGTTCTGTATATTTTTCCGGTAGTCACATTATTCGCCTTTGAAGTATAAACATTAAGAAATCTTTCATAATGTCCTAAATCCAAATCAGTTTCTGCACCGTCTTCAGTAACATAACATTCTCCATGCTCATAGGGATTTAATGTCCCCGGGTCGATGTTGATGTAAGGATCAAATTTTTGAATTGTCACTTTAAGGTTCCTGGCCTGCAACAATTTTGCTATTGATGCAGAAATAATTCCTTTTCCTAATGAAGATGATACCCCGCCCGAGACAAATATATATTTTGTGTTCATAGTAAATCTGATTGATTATAACGGGATACAAAGGTAATTTAATTATTTGGTTTTAGAAAAATATTAACTTTGTGAACAAAAATATTCGTTCATATGGAATGCAGTTATAAAGAAAAGTTCATTATTAAATGTTATGAGGTAGATACCCAAAAAAATTATAAAGCATTCGCATTCATGAATGCAGCACAAGAGATAGCACATATTCATTCCACACAAATCGGCTGTGGATATTATGATCTTATAAAAAACAATAATGTCTGGGTAATCTCAAGAGCCCATGTTAAATTTATTAAAGCACCTAAATGGGAAGATATGGTCACTCTTGAAACATGGAATAGACGTGAAGATGGTTTATTTGCCATCCGAGATTTTGAAATGACAGACAAGGATGGAAATCCAATGATTGAGGCTACCACTTCATGGCTTATAATGAATATGGATAGTCGCCGGGTACAACGAACTGACCATATACTCGGTAACAGTTACGATGATAAATCAAACCCAAAAGAGGCCATTTGCGGACATTGTGAAAAGATATCTGCCCCGGACAATCTACAATTTATTGGGCAAAAAGAGATTAAAGTAACAGATATCGATTACAATCTTCACACTAACAATGCTAAATATATTGAATGGACAATGGATTGCCTTGATATAGAAATTTTGAAAAGCAAAGCAATTGATGAATTTAAAATAAGTTTCAATACGGAATCTAAAATACATGATATTATAGATTTATACCATAGCAAAATCAATGATATTGAGTACTATGTTGAAGGAAAGAAAAAGGGCAAAAGCGTTTTTCAAATAATAATTAAATTTAAATAAGTGGAGACATTCAACTTAGTCCTAATTTCAATGACAATCGCAGCAATGGTAGTTTTTATTGTGCTGCAATATTTTAAAGCAGGATACGGGTTTTTAAGGACACCCCAGTGGGGACATGGAATACCAAATAAAATAGGATGGGTTATTATGGAAGCACCTGTTTTTATAACTATGTGCATACAATATGCCATATCAGACAGGACGGCAAACATTACAATAATAGTAATTACAGCTCTATTTCTTACTCATTATCTTCAGCGGGCTTTTATTTTTCCTTTTTTGATTAGAGGAAAAAATCTTATTCCTATTGCAATTATTTCTCTTGGTATGATATTTAATTTTTTAAATGCTTACATACAGGGAAAATGGTTGTATAATCTCTCTCCCATAAACATGTATTCCATCTCATGGTTAAAAAGCCAAAAATTCATAATAGGAACAATTATTTTTATATCCGGTATGATAATAAACCTTCACTCAGACTACATAATCAGACACTTAAGAAAACCTGACGATTCAAAACACTATATACCGATGGGAGGAATATTTAAATATGTATCTTCAGCCAATTACTTCGGTGAAATTCTGGAATGGACCGGATTTGCTCTTCTTACATGGTCCCCTGCAGGACTAGTATTTGCAATATGGACATGCGCCAATCTTATACCACGTGCTAATAGTCTATACAAAAAATACGTAGAGGAGTTTGGAGAAGAGTTTACCTCTTTAAAAAGGAAAAGAATTATTCCCTTTATTTATTAGATATTAAATAATAAAAAAATGAATGCTAATAAGGACAATACATTGTTTACTCCTTTCAAAGTGGGTCCTATTGTACTTAGAAACAGAACAATCAGATCAGCAGCATTTGAAGGAATGTGTCTTGACAACAATCCTTCAAAGGAATTATTTGACTACCATACCTCTGTTGCCAAAGGAGGAATAGGAATGACAACCATTGCGTATGCATCAGTAAGCAAAAGCGGGCTATCATTTAAACGCCAACTTTGGATGAGAAAAGAAATTGTACCTCAACTTAAAGAACTTACCGATGCCATACACAAAGAAGGAGCTCTAGCATCCATTCAACTGGGTCATTGCGGAAACATGTCTCACAGATCAATATGCGGATGTACACCAAGAGGGGCCAGCAGAGGTATAAATATCTATTCCCCTACTTTCGTTCATAAATTGTCAAAAAAAGAAATAGAAGAAATAACAAAAGCATATGGCAACGCTGTCACACTCTCAAAAGAGGCAGGATTTGACGCAATAGAAATACATGCAGGTCACGGATATCTTATTTCACAATTTCTTTCACCTTATACTAACCATAGACATGATGAATTTGGAGGTTCTCTTGATAATCGAATGCGTTTTATGGAAATGGTCATGCAGGAAGTCATGAATGCTGCCGGAACAGATTTAGCCGTTTTTGTAAAAATGAATATGAGAGACGGATTCAAGGGAGGAATGGAAATTAATGAATCTATAAAAGTAGCACAAAAACTGCAGGAGATTGGAGCTCAGGCTCTTGTGCTAAGTGGAGGTTTTGTCAGCAGAGCCCCTATGTATGTAATGGAAGGGCCATTTCCAATTAAAGCAATCACACACTACATGCCATTAAAACAATGGTGGCTCAAAGCAGCTGTCAGCATTTTTGGAAGAATGATGGCACCCACAGTACCGTTCAGGGAAAATTATTTTCTTGAAGAGGCTAAAAAATTCAGAACGGCTCTTGATATTCCATTAGTATATGTAGGCGGTGTCATCTCAAGGAAAGGAATAGATGAAATCCTTGACGCAGGATTTGATATGGTACAAATAGCACGTGCTTTGGTCCGCGACACGGATTTTGTAAACAAACTCAAGAAAGGTGATAAATCCACCTGCAGTGAATGTGAACATGTAAACTTTTGCATCGGGCGTATGTACACTATCTCAATGGTATGTCACACAAAGTGCCCGGATATAACGCGTAAACTTGAAAGAGATTGCAGAAAAAAAGCACTGAAACAAAAACAAAAGATATAACCAATTAAGCTACCTATTCATTACATAATCTGTAAGCAACCTCAAAAGCTATCTGAGTATCCTCAACTATTCCACTCCAATCCCAATTAGGATCATATTCATCTTTAGTAGTATGGTATACTTCTTTAAGAAATTTATTCCAACTATCATGAGCCCACTCCTTCCCATTCTCGCGGCTGTCATAACAGCCCATCGCCCAGCTAGAAGGAATACCTTTATTGTGAAAAGAAAATTGATCAGAGCGAAAAAACAATCCCATTCGTGCATCAGGATCAGAGGTAACATATCTACCTTGCTTTTTTGCAGCAGATTCATATAAACTATCAAGCTTTGGATAATAACCATATCCTATCAACATAAGGTCTTTCATTTTACCCCGCGGCACCATCATGTCATTATTAAGACAAGCTATAGTTTTATCAATAGGAATAGCAGGATGTTCAACATAATATTTGGAGCCAAGTAATCCCTGCTCTTCGGCAGTAGGAAACAATATCATTAATGAATGCTCCTGCCTGTGTTTAAGTTTTTTAAACGATCGTCCTATCTCCAGTGCCCATGCCATTGTAGTTGCATTATCAACAGCACCATTATATATTGAATCAATCTTACCTTCATCACTTTTTATAATGTTTTTGACTACACCAAAATGATCCCAATGACCGGTAATAATAATCGTTTCATTTGATTTTGATGATCCTTTTAATATACCAGCAACATTATATGATTTTTTGTCTTCTTTGGTATTATTGATTAAACAAGAGAATTTCGTCTTCATTTCAAATGATTTAAACCCTCTTTTTGCTGCAGCACTTCTTAACTCCGAGAGATCATATCCAAGTTTTAAAAATATTTTTGAAGCAGCATCTGAGCTTATCCAACCTTCAATTTTACAACGATTCATCAACGACTCAGGATCGTTAATATATAAATTAGTCATTTGAGCACTTCTGCTTGCAACAGAATATCCGTACCCTGCCCCATAGTCATCGTGAATAATAAGAACACCTACAGCACCTCGACGTGCCGCTTCTTCAAATTTATATGTCCATCGACCATAATATGTAAGATCCCTCCCATTGAAAAAATTTTTATCATTATTTTCCGAATATAGTCCGGGATCATTAATCATTACCACAATCAGCTTATTCTTGACTGATAACCCATCAAAATCATTCCAGCCATACTCTGGAGCATTAATTCCAAAACCGCAAAAAACCATTTCAGCCTCCTCAATCTCTATTTTCTCTACTGGTCTAGAAGAATGTATTGCTACATCTTCAGTTGAACGAAGAGAAATTTTATTTGATTGAAATAATCCATATTTCCATTTTGAAGCAAAGTCTAAAGTAACTTCTCCAATTACTTGAGAAGAGATTCCCACCATTGGCACCTTCTGAAAGTAGCTTTTCCCAAATGCCGGTTCAAACCCAATATTTTTGAGCTCTTGAGCAAGAAAATCTATTGTTTTTTGCTCTGTTTGACTAAATGGCATACGCCCTTTAAAAGAATCACCTGATATTGTTTCCACAAAGGTTTTCATCTGATCATCCGAAATGGAATTTTTAACTTTTTCGAAATCTTTTTCCCGATTAGTACAGGAAACAAACAAAAACATAACAGTGATAATTGTTATAATTGCTTTCATAATAAAGTTCTTTACTAACAAAGATACTAATTATGATGAAAAAATGTATATTTGCACAAAGGTGAGACATTCTATCGCTGTTGTTTTACAATAGAGGAAAGTCCGGACAGAGCAGAGCACCGCACTGTGGAAAGCACAGGTAGGCGTAAGTTTACAGAGCGCATAACAGAAAATAACCGCCGGAAACGGTAAGGGTGAAAAAGTGGGGTAATAGCCCACTCTTATTATATGGCGACATAAATAAGGTATGCACTTGTGGTCTGCAAGGCCAAATATATCGGTAATTAAGGGCGGCTCGTCCAATGCCGAGGGGTAGGCTGCATAGATAAATGATAGAAGCCTGTTTACAGGTACAGAATCCGGCTTATCGTCTCACCTTTTTATTTCCTCACTTATTTGATTTAAATTATTTACGTTATAATAGACAAGCCTCAAAATATGGGAAAAAATTTTTATCACCTAAAAAAAGTCATAGTTATGCTACTTTTAATCACCTGCTTTTCTTGTATTGCAGATGAAATAAAAGATTGCAGATATTCAAACGATGATGTTCTCATTTTCAATGAAGTAATGGACAAGATATTGCCTATCAACAATCTTCCGATGTCAGAATTGATGATAGAGACTGCATACGTTTTATTAGGCACACCTTATGTTGCCGGTACATTGGAAATTGAGCCTGAAATGCTCACTATAAATATGAGAGAAACAGATTGCATATTATTTGTTGAAATGTGTCTTGCTCTCTCTCTGACAGCAAAAGATGAAAAACCAATTTTTGAAAATTATTGTAATAAAATCAGAGACCTTAGATATTTCAAGGGAAAAGTTAAAGGATATCCATCAAGACTGCATTACACTTCATCATGGATTGCTCAAGCTGAAAAGTCAAAAATACTAAAAGATATCAGTGCCGAAATCGGAGGAACCAAACTGTACCAAACTTTTTCTTTTATGTCATCGCATTTTGAATTATATAAGCAACTTAAAGAGAACCCACTTCTAGTTTCCGAAATAAAAAAGACGGAAATCCGTCTTAATAAAGACGAATACTATTACATACCTAAATCCAATATTGTATCAATAAAAAACAAAATCAATAGTGGAGATATTATATGTTTCAATTCATCTGTCGAAGGTCTGGATATTGCCCATGTAGGTTTAGCATTGTGGAAAAATGGAGAATTAACTTTCATTCATGCTTCATATACAGAAAAAAAAGTTGTTATAAACAAAATACCGCTGGTAGAATATACCAACGGTATTAAAAGCCACAATGGACTTCGAATATTACGTGTTCTATAGGCTTTCCCCGAAATCCTTTTTAAACTTCTCAACTATTTTTGATGGCCAATCCGTAGTTGGCTCAAGTGTTCCCATAAAAAACCTTAACACTTTTGGTTCATACGTAAATCTTAACCCACCAATCAATTCTCTATTCTGATAAAGCCATATCAATCTGTCAAGAACATACTTTACTTGTGATAAAGTAAAAACCCTCCTTGGCAATGCAAGACGCAGCAACTCAACATCAGCAAGAATCTCTATTCCATTTTCATCTCTCACACTGGAGACAGTTCCCCTTTCCATTCCACGAACTCCAGAGCACAGAAAAAAAGCAGCAGCAAGTGCTCCGGCAGGATATTCATTTTGAGGAATATGAGAACAAAATTGCATTGCATCAACATGAGCACCCAGCACCCCTGCCGGAGTTACCATAGGAATACCTGCAACTACTGCATTATCAACCAAATATTTAATAAAATTTACACTTTGACTTATTATAGTTTCATCAACTGTTTCGTATATGCCCACAGCCATCGCCTCTATCTCTCTGATTGACATTCCTCCGTAAGTCAAAAACCCTTCATAAAGAGGAATGAGAACCTCCATCTTTTGATATAAATCCTTTCTATTGGTACAAATGCCACCACCTCTTGATGAAGTAAGCTTTCTTGCAGAAAAATAAACAATGTCCGCAAGTCCGGTCATCATCTTTATTATATCAGCAAGATCATTTTCCATCCACTCTTTTTCACGCTGTTTAACCAAATAAGCATTTTCTCCAAGAAGACTTGCATCCAAGACAAACATTATTCCATATTTATCTGCAACCTTACGGACATCCATCATATTACGGATAGAAAAAGGTTGTCCACCAATAAGATTTGTAGAGGCCTCCATCCGAATGAAAGGTATCTTTTCCGCTCCATTTACCTCAATGCATTTTATCAGCTTATCTATATCGATATTCCCTTTAAAAGGATTTTCAGATTGTAATATTAAGGCATCATCATGTAATAACTCCGCAATTTTTCCACCTGCTTCATTTATATGTGCCAAAGCAGTAGTAAAGTGATAATTCATGGGGATAATATCCCCCGGTTTAATAAAAGTTTTGGCAAGCACATTCTCTGCAGCACGGCCTTGATGTACAGGTAGAAGATATTTCTTTCCTAAAACGTCCAGAACTCCTTTTTTTAACTTCTCGAATGAAATTGAACCAGCATAAGCATCATCCGCTTGCATCATAGCGGCAAGCTGATTATCACTCATTGCATTTGTCCCGCTATCAGTAAGCATATCAAGAAATACATCTCTCGTTGACAACTTAAATGTATTATAACCTGCTTCCTTTATAGCATCTCTTCTGCGTTCGATTGGAACAAGATTTAATTTTTGAACGATTCTTACTTTGTGTAACTCCAGAGGTATATCCTCTCCTGTGAAAAATTTAACTGATGACATAATTTTTTTTTATTTTGGTTATAGAATTGATTTTTTTGAAAAAAAGGACTCGAAAGTCCATAAAAAAACACCCGCTCCTTCAAGGACCGGGTTACATCATCATTAGTTCAAAAAAATAATAGTAAACTAATCCCGGCCGAAGGAGCGGGAATAGCAATAAGAATATCTGTTTGATAATATTGTTCTCATACGGTACAAAGCTAAGAAAAAAATCTTTAGTTCAAAGTTCTCAATGAGAAAACTCTATTAAATTCTTCTTTATATGAATCAGAAATAGGAATATATTCATTACCAAATACGATTCTGTTCCTCTCTATAGTTTTAACCTTGTCCATATTCACGATAAAAGAACGATGAACTCTTACAAAGGTGTCATTTGACAGTATTCCTTCAATGGACTTCATGCTCATTAGAGTCTGGATAAACTCACCTCCATCTAAATGAATTTTTAAATAATCTTTTGATCCCTCAATAAAAGTAATAGTATTAGTATTTATGACTTGTTGCCTATATTCGGATTTTACTACTATACTTTTCTGAGTCACCGCCGCATCACAATTAGCCAATGACTGAAGTTCAAACCATTTATATGCCTTGTTTGCTGCTGTAAAAAATTCCGCAAAGCTAAATGGTTTCAGTAAATAGTCAATCGCGTTAACTTTATATCCTTCAATCGCATATTTTTCAAAAGCAGTTGTAAAAATAATAGCACAATTTTCAACCAATCTGGAAAGTTCAAGTCCGTTTAGTTGTGGCATTTGAATATCAAGAAACAATAAATCAATATTGTTCTTCTTAATAAAACTCAAAGCCTCTATTCCGCTCGAAAATTTACCCTCCATCTGAAGAAAAGAAGTTCTGCTGACATAATCTTCCAGAAGACTCAGTGCCAGAGGTTCATCATCCACTATTATACATTTTATCATTTTAAAACCCATATGTTTAATCTAAAGTTATTGATAATTCCGCAATATACTCTGAATCATTTATTAACATTTTGTTGAATGTGTGTTTTTCAGGATATATCAAGGAAAGCCTCCTTTGTAAATTTTCGACACCAATTCCGGAACCACTATAATCTTGTTCTGTCTTTGGAAAATAACTGTTTTTCACAATACATTTTACAAAATTTTTCTCTATAAAAATATTTATATCAATAAATGAAGGTTTTTCTTGTGAAACCCCGTGTTTAAACGCATTTTCAACTAAAGTTATAAACATAAGAGGTGCAATCATATACCCTTCACACTCGCTCTGAATATCAACCTTTAAAGCCACATTGTCTGTCAAACGCAAAGACATAAGTTCAATATAATGCTTAGTAAAAGAAAGTTCCTTCTCAAGAGAAACCCAATTTTGATTATCATCGTACAATACATATCTTAATATTTTACTCAAACCAAGAATAGCATTTTGAGCTTTTTCTGAATCTGTTGCCATAAGAGAATAAATATTATTCAAAGTATTAAATAGAAAATGAGGATTTAACTGGTTTTTAAGGTTTTTAAGCTCAGCTTCACTTGCTACAACTTCAATTTTAGCTCTTTCTTTCTCTGTTCTATACCATTCTACTGTCATTTTCATGGCAACAGCCAAAGAATCCGTTAAAATCATAAATAAAAAATCTTTAAATATAAACCCAAAATGGAGTATTGGTGGGCCTTTTCGTACATTATAAAAAACAAAATTTGTAAAATAATAATCATTCCAAAAAGAAAGTAGAACAGCCAATACTACTATCAGGAAAACATTTGATAAAAAATAACTTAAAAATTTCTTTTTAAACAGATATTTTTTTATCAATCCCAAATAATTAACATAAAAAACTATCAAATATGCAAACAACGGGACACAAAATCCGATATATCTATCTAAAGTCAAGGATTCATGTCTTGGAGTCAAGAGCAGAGGTAAAGAAAAAAGCATTATCAGTGTAAGAATATTTATAAATAAGAACGTTCCACGTTTCCTTATTATCTGCTTATCAATTATCATATTGTGGTTATTATTATTCAAAGTTATCTTTTTTATTCAAATCTTATTGCATCAATCGGATTCAGTTGTGCAGCTTTCTTTGCCGGATACCAGCCAAAAAATATCCCGGTTAAGGTACAAACCACAAATGATAATACCACAGAATATGCCTGAACGGAGGTTGACCAACCTAACATATTGATTATGCTTGAAGCGCCAACTCCTAATATTACACCAATAATACCACCTGTAACACTTATTATTACAGCCTCAATCAAAAATTGTATAAGAATATGACGTCCCTTTGCACCTATAGACATCCTCAATCCTATTTCTCTTGTACGTTCAGTAACAGAAACATACATTATATTCATAATTCCAATACCACCGACAAGCAATGATATACCTGCCACACATCCCAAAAGAATAGTAAGCATGTCCATAATTGAAGACATAGTGTCCATCATTTCCTGCTGAGAACGAACATTAAAATCATTTTCTTCTCCTATCGCTATATTATGATTAATCTGTAATATTTCAGTAATTTCTGCAATCGCTTGATCAGTATACTCCTCAGAAATCGCTGAAGAGATTATTCCCTGTATATATGTAATTGCCAAAAAACGTTTTTGAACAGTCGTATAAGGGGCAATAATCAAATCATCTTGATCCATCCCCATAGTATTATATCCTTTTGATTGAAGTACACCAATAATTTTCATAGGTATTTTATTAAACCTAATGACCTGTCCTAGAGGATCTTCTCCATTTGGGAATAGTTCATCAATAACAGTTTTACCTACCACACATACTTTTGAAGCATGCTTAATATCATTATCTTCAAACATACTTCCCTGCTCCACACTATATCCTCTTATATCAAGGTAATCAGAATTCACACCATACATTGTAGTAGGCGTATTATTTGCGCCTTGAATTGCCTGTCCACTTGTATTCACCGTCGGGGATATTTTTGAAAGGTAACTCGTTTCGCGTATCAGTGATTCATAATCAGTCAGTTTAAGCGTTTGCATACTTGATGCACTTTGACGTACTCCTCCAAACTGACCGTTCCCGGGTTGAACCATTATCATGTTCGAACCCATAGAACCGATTTCTTCACGGATGCTCTTTTTTGAACCAGCACCTATTGCCAACATTGATATAACAGATGCAACACCAATGATTATACCCAACATAGTGAGAAAACCTCTCATTTTGTTATTTATCAAGGCTTTAAATGCAATCCTTATTAAATTTTTATAATTCATTACTTTAATTTTTCAATTTATTATTCTGATTCGACAGGCAAAGCCTTAAGAACATCTTTTGCGGAAGCGACTTTTTTATTTAGAGTATCACTGGTAATCCTGCCGTCTCTAAGAACTATAGTTCTGCTGCTAAATTGAGAAAGCTCTGAGTTATGCGTTACAAATATTATTGTCTTACCTTCCTGATGAAGGTCCTGAAACAAAGCCAATATTTCATATGAAGTACGAGTATCTAAATTTCCTGTAGCCTCATCAGCCAGTAATATGACCGGATCATTTACAAGAGCCCGTGCAATAGCAACACGTTGTTGCTGTCCTCCGGAAAGTTGATTGGACTTATGAGCAAACCTATCTCCCAACCCTACTTCTTTAAGTCTCTTTATTGCTTTTTCACGACGCTGTATTGCATTAACATTTCGATTATACATAAGCGGCAATTCAACATTTTCTACTGAAGTGGTTTTAGGAAGAAGATTATAAGACTGGAAAATAAACCCAATCTTTCTATTTCTCAATGTTGCTCTGTCATTTTTGTTTATGTCCTTTACAGAAACTCCATCAAGATAATATTCTCCCTCAGTTGCAACATCCAAACACCCCAATATATTCAATAAAGTGGATTTGCCTGAGCCACTTGTTCCCATTATTGTCACAAATTCTCCTTCACTAATAGTAAATGAAATTCCACGCAAAGCATGTACTACTTCCTCTCCAACCAAAAAATCTCTCTTTAAATTTTCTATTTTAATTATTTCACTCATAGTGATGTTTAATTATAACTGCAATTATTTTGTTCTCTTATTTTCTCCGTTTGTAGGAGGTTTAGGCATAAACGGATTACTGGTTTCCGAATTTGTTGTATCAGAATCTATCTGAATACCGGTTTTTGTCCCCACAATTATTTTATCACCTTTATCCAATCCCGAAATTATCTCAGTATATATTCCATCCGTTACACCTGTCTTGATTTCAACAGGAAAAACCTTTCCTTGAGTATCCTGCCCCCAAACACATTTTTCCGGTATAGATCCAATATAATTACCTGGGGTAAATCTCAAGGCTCTTACCGGAACTGCCAGAACATTTTCTTTATTAAGAGTCAATATTGTGACATTTGCAGTCAACCCAGGTTTAAGTTTCAAATCTGGATTAGGCGCATCAATAACAACCTCATAAGTAACAACATTAGATGTTGTTGTTGCCAAAAGGCGTACCTGTACAACTTCTCCTTTAAAAATATCATCAGGATATGCATCCACCTCAAAAGTAACTTTTTGTCCTTCCACTACTTCTCCAATATCAGCTTCATCAACATCAGCTATAACCTGCATTTTTTTCAAATCATTTGCAATAGAAAACAATGTAGGCGTACTAAACCCAGCAGCAACTGTCTGACCTTCATCCACAGCTCTTGACATAACAACTCCGTCAATTGGAGAATAAATTCTTGTATATCCTATATTCTTTTCAGCTTTTTGTATGTTAGCTTTTGCCTGCTCATATGAATAATTTGCTTTTAAGTATTGATATTCAGCACTTTCATAATCAGTTGCACTTATCAATTTCTTATTATACAAACCTTTATTACGTTCAAAGTTTTTTGCTTGATATTCATATTCCGTCTTCGCAGAATTCAAATTAGCTTTTGAGGCTGAAAGATCTGTTTCAAGTACTGATCTGTCAAGTTCTGCTATCAATTGTCCTGAATGTACAACTGAATTATAATCAACGTATATTTTTGAAATGATTCCTGATACCTGTGTGCCTACATCCACTTGCTTAATCGGTTCTACCGTACCTGTAGCGGTTACGCTGTTTGATATTGAAGTCGTTTTTACAACATAAAACTGATAATTGACATTTTGAACTTTGGGCTTACTCAGAGTAAAATAAAGAGCCACTCCCACAATAACGACAACAGCACAAATTGAAATGATAATTTTTTTATTCATATCCTTAATTATTTATTTTTCTTTTTAAATTATTATTTAGTTATATCAATAGGTTGATTCTGATATAATTTCAATAGTTTCAATGACAATACGGCCTGATATTTTGTTTGTATCTTATTTGAAAGAGCACTTATTAAATTGTTCTTTTCAGAAATCAATTCAACTGTATTCTTAATGCCGGCATTAAATTGTTCACTAACAATCTCATAACTTATTTCTGCTGCAGACAATTGTTCACATGCAGCATAATATTGTATTTGTGAAGAAGTAGCATCGTTATGCAAAGATTCCAAAGTGCTCAGCAATTGTTTATTTGCACTTTCATTTTGTAATTTTGTGGATTCATTTTGCAGTTTAGCTTTGGTAACATTTGTACGAACTTGCTTACTGTTAAATATAGGAATACTCAAACTCAAGCCAATACTTTCATTAAGTTTATTATTTAACTGATCAATAAAACCTACACCTGTACCGGAATACATACCGGTAGAAACACCTGCACTTAATGATATTGTGGGATAATATGATCCTTTAGCAACTGCCACAGCAAGACTAGAAGCTTCCACATTCAATAAACTACTCTTCATCTGTGGTAAATCAATAAGAGCAACTGAATATACTTCTGTTAAGGATGGAATAACTGTTGAAACTTTATTGTCACTTATTTCGGGAAATTCCACATCAAATTCTTCATTTATTCCAAGTTCAAGCAACTGCTTCAATGTTAATTTTGAAGATGAAAGAACATTTTCAGCACTCACTACCTGATACTTATCACTTGCGTATTGTGATTGAAGCTGAGATAAATCAGCTTTGGAAATTGATCCAGCTTTATACATCTCATTTGCTCTATCCAATTGTACCTTTGAAAGTTCTTCAGCATGAACATTGACTTTCAAAGCTTCATTATTATATAATATTTGCAAATAAGCCTGCGTTACAGATATTTCTATATCAAGTTTGGATTGTTCTACATCATAAACAGAAGCCGTATTTAGTAAATTCTGTTGCTTAATTGTATTACGTATTTTTCCTCCTTGATATATGGAATAAGAGGAATTTAAATTATAGCTGCCCTGAAATGAAGTATTCCCTTCTTGTTCCATATACTCATTATAAGAAGAAGTATTACTAAAAGAGATACTCTGGTTTGTTGAAAAATTAAGAGTAGGATATTGTTGCGCTTTAACTTGTTCTAAATCAGCATCCGAACTTTGTTTAGTTATTATCTGACTTCGTACTTGAATATTATTTTCTTTTGCATACTCAATACACTGTTTCAAACTCCAAAGATTATTTTCTTGAGCGGAAACACTTGTTGTGAGTAGAACAGAAACAAGCACTAAAATTGCTTTTATTTTCATTTTAAAATTCTTTTATTGATTTTACTGCAGCAAAAGTAATTCCGTAACATAAAATTCTCAAACGATTTCTATATAAAGTCTATATACACCGACATTTAGGGGGTTTTTATCGACAGAATCAATTACTACAATAACTACCGTATCAAACTACGACTAAAAGGAAAGAGTCCGGTGCAATACCGAACTCTTTCACAATAAGATTTTAAGATAAAAAAAATTATTTTTCCCAAAACTCCTTTTCCATCTTTTCATTCTCGAACTGCATCCATTTTTGATATTGTTGAGCATCTAGAACTTTTTTGTATTTTTTTGCTTTTTTTGCCCTTGCTTCTTCAATATCTTCTTTTATCTGTTTTGATCTTTCCTCATTCATCTCACCCATTTGAGGCATGCCACCTTCCATCCCTGGACCACCCTGGCCCATTCCAGGTCCACCCTGGCCCATTGGAGGTCTACCTCCCCCCATGTTAGGACCCCCTTGACCCATACGACCAGCAAACATATTATTTATTTGAGACTTAAATGCTGTTAAATTGATCTTGTAAATTTTCTTATACTGTTTTTCTGACAGATTAACCAAATTATCGATTTTATCTGTAAGTTGTTTTGCCATATTTTTAGGATCAAGAGTCTGAGCATGTTGCTTTTCTTGGCTAAAATCTTGAGCATAGGAGTTAGTACTGACAAACAGTAGTAATCCCAAAGAGAGAGTTAGTGCAGTTGTAATTATTGATTTCATGATAAAAATATTTTAATCTAAAAATAAAATAACAAAACACTAATGAAAAAATAAAATTATATCGATATAAAACTTGTTTTTATCTATATAAAGTGTTTTTAAATCGACAAGATGGTTGTAAAATAGAGATAAAAAAAGGGTCATTCTGATTAGAATGACCCTTCAAAGTCGGCGGCTGCCTACTCTCCCACTTGGTATAGCAGTACCATCGGCGCTAGTGAGCTTAACTTCTCTGTTCGGAATGGGAAGAG
>Ga0265297_10001291_pt1 | contig 60397 bp, 59 predicted proteins | sample Munlanlwell13791_FD_192502 | JGI IMG/M metagenome (GOLD analysis project Ga0265297, IMG submission 192502) | Leachate microbial communities from a municipal landfill in Southern Ontario, Canada - Leachate well 137-91 | ecosystem: Engineered > Solid waste > Landfill > Unclassified | place... | reverse complement strand
GACAATACCGATTCTTGCTTTCACCGCTTCTGACAACACCGCGGTTATCGGTTACGCCCTAACCGAGACAGCCCTGGCTCCGGCCGTTAATTCCAGTGCCTGGAAAATAATTGCGCCGACCAGCTATACCTTTGCCTCCGCCGGCTCTAAAACTTTATATGCTTGGGCCATTGACGAAGCAGACAACATTTCTTCTGCCATGAGCCGGCAAGTGGTGGTGACGACAAGTACCAATACCGCCAATACTCACTATATTTCAGCTACGGGGGATGATGCTACTGGCGACGGCAGCCTTAGTAAACCCTGGAAATCATTGGCTAAAGCATGCAGCAGTGTCACTACTTCTGGCCATACTATTCACATTAACGCCGGGACCTATACGGAGACGTTACCCTGTAATCTTGCCGCTGGGGTTAGTATCGAAGGAGAGGGACTTACATCGATAATCAAAAGCCACTACAAAACATCAAACGTAGGCGGCTTCACTTCGGCTTCAATTTCATTGGTAAGCACGGCCACCGGAACCACTAACGGTAATCAAACTTTAAGCAACTTCAAATTAGACGGAGATAATTTACAAGGTTCCGGCGGTATCTTGATCAGAAAAAGAAGTAATGTAAAAGTTCACGATCTGACAATTGCTAATTTTTATAAAAATGGCATCGCATTTTCGGGACCGAGCATTTATCAAATTAATCCACCCTACACTTACGACACGGGTAACGAATTATATAACACCACCATCACTAATTGCGGCGATTACCCCGGAGATAATGTCACTTGGTCCGGTGGCGGCTTAATTTATATAACCGCCCAAAGCGACATGCTAATTCATGATAATCTTTTAACGGAAAACAGTCGCGCACAAGGCCACAACGGAAACATTATGAATGCGGGCGGACGACATTTTAAAAATGTAAAATATTACAACAATAAATCTTATAAGCCAGATGATGAAGGGGCAGATTTAAACCCAAGTGGCGCAACTGCTATTTCACTGCCGACCGGTTGGAATTTTCACTTAGAGTTTTGGGATATCGAAGGCGGACTAGAAATATATAATAACGAATTTCATGGTGGCGATATTCCGATTGATATTGGGGGAAGCCATAGCTATAAAGGTTCTTATCCTTATTCTGTCTCAATTCACGGTAATTTATTTACCCCAATTTCAAGTTCTGTCCGAACAAGCTATCGTGGTAAAAATGCCATTGTACTTGAGTCGGTGGTGGAATTGTCCGATATTTTAGTCTATAATAATACATTTGAATATGGGTATTATGGAGTTTCAATATACCCTCTATATTCTAAAAATGTTTCAATTTACGATAATGTATTCAGCCACGCGCTCTATCCTCTAAACGTCCACAGCACCACCAATGTATATTCAAATCTGACGACAATTTCATTTTATAGAAATCTCATGACGTTTATGTATGGCTCGAGCTTTTATTATGGCGGGTTAAGAATCAGTGCCCGGGAAACCTCGATAATATCCGATCTCAATATCTATAATAATACTTTCGTTACTGACAATATTGTGCACATGGCGGGGATTGATTTAACTACCGGTACCTACTCGGGCAGTACCCAAATTGCCGGCGGCAACTTAAAAAATATTAACATTAAAAATAATATACTCACCTATTTTACCAATCAGGGTCCAATCCGTATAGCTAATAACGGCGCTATCGACGGATTACATATTGAAAATAACCTCGCTTATAATCTAAGTAACGCCAACGTGCTGCCATTTTTCTTACCGGCTAATATTGGCACCATGATAAATTACAGCTATTCAAATAATATCCCGACCAGCAATACGACTCAGCAAAACCCCCTCTTTGTCTCAGCAAGCAACTTTCAGCTCCAAGCAACGTCGCCCGCAATAAATAAAGGCGTGAACGTCGGCCTGCCCTATAGCGGGTCAGCTCCTGACATGGGGGCGTTTGAAAGTAATTATGCCGCTGACACTTCCAAGCCCTCAATTTTAAATTTCAATATTCCAAACACCTCTTCCATGCTTTCTGTACTTATCTCTGCCCTTACTGCCACCGATAATTTAGGGGTGACGGGTTTTCTTCTTACCGAAAGCGCCACCGTGCCTTTGGCGAACAATAGTTCTTGGTCTACTATTGCCCCTTCTGTATATACTTTCGCGACTGAGGGCATAAAGACTCTTTACGCCTGGGCCAAAGATGCGGCTGGAAATATCTCGACACCTATGAGCCGAATGATAACCATAACCCTGGCTCCTTCCCCTCTGAACACTTACTACATCTCGCCCACTGGAAACGACACCAACCAAGGAACCATAAATAGCCCTTGGAAGACTCTTTACAAAGCATGCAGTTCTGTTACAACTGCTGGTTCCACTATCTATGTTAACGCGGGAACATATGCAGAAACCAAGCAGTGCAACCTTGCCGTTGGCGTTAGTATTAAGGGATCATCTAAGGATACAGCGCTAATCTCTTCTAGCTACCAAGCAGCCGGCGAAGGAATTGGGGTTATTCAATTAGCTTCACCGTCGGAAGGCACCAGTGGAAATCAGTCTATTAGTGAAATAACCCTTGATGGTGGGATGAATGCTAAATATGCTATTGCCGTTAGAGGAAGAAGTAAGGTCATATTTCATGACATTATTGTTAAAGACTTTTTATTGCAAGGTGTTACTTTTGGTGGCAGAGTAGATTACGCTGATGCCGCTCCGACTGTTTATGCCACTGGAAATCAGGTTTATAATTCTACAATAAGCAACTCCGCGGCGTTTATTGGGGGTGGAGGAAATTTACAGATAGGGGGCCAAGAAGGAATGTTAATTTATAATAATAAATTAATTCAAAATAGTCGGACGGTGGGTAATAATGGATATGATATAAAATTCTATAATAGTGGATACAATAAAGGATTAAAGATTTATTCTAATAATCTAACAAAAGCACCTTACGACAATATGACTTTCGATTTTGCAGTAGAACTATGGAATGAATCTGGTCTTGAAATCTTCAATAATACTATTGTCGGGTCTATTGATATAAATAACATTACGAAAGGAGCATATTCTTATGGCACAAACATACACGATAACATAATCGGCCCCAATTCAGTACAATCTCAAGAAGAAAGAGGAATATATATTGAATATTATGCTGACACGGTTATTATTTCTAATAATACATTAAGGAATCTCGCCGTTCCCATAAGTTTCATCCCACGAAGCGGAAATTTATTAAAAAATATTACTATTAATAATAATATAGGAAGTAATATTGGAATGTCTAATAATCAATTTGGATACGCAATTCTATTTTCAGGTGCTTCAGGAATAACAAATTATACGGTTGATGGCGTGTTTATTTATAATAATGTATTTATAGACAACTTAACTTCGAATACTTATTGGGGAATAGGATTACCTGTGTGTTCTTCTGCTAAAAATATTCATATAATTAATAATATAATAGAAAACTTTGAATCAGCCGCAATCACTGCAAGTAATGCCGCCAATATTAATGGATTAAATATATCCAATAATATTATGTTTGGAAATGGTAATAATAATAATCCATTATTCACTGTGGGCAATCCATTAAATTATACAACGCAAAACAATCTGAAGGTTGATCCATTATTCATCTCTTCCGATTTTCATCTCCAAGCAACATCTCCCGCTATAAACGCAGGAATAAACGTCGGCCTGCCCTATAACGGCTCCGCTCCGGACATAGGGGCCTTTGAGTATTAATACCATTAAGCTACAAATTTGTCTTTTTCCGAAAATGCTTTACAATTAGCTTTATGTATATTCTTGGTATTGAAACCAGCTGCGACGAAACTGCCGCTTCCGTAATTAAGGCCGACCTAAAAAGCGGCCATATTTTAGTTTTATCAAACATAATTTCTTCCCAAATCGAAATTCATAAAAAGTATGGGGGCGTCGTACCAGAGATAGCCGCTCGTGAACATGTCCTTAATGTTTTGCCAGTTATAAACGAGGCGCTAATTAAAGCGAAAATTGACCACAATAAAATTAACGTGTTCGCAATTACTAAAGGGCCAGGCCTCATAACCTCGCTTATGACCGGGATTGAGACCGTACGCACCCTCTCCTTTGCCTGGAATATTCCGATTATCGAGATAAATCATGTCGAAGGCCATATTTATTCTAATTTTATTAAACCGGAAACAAAAATTAAATTTCCGGCTTTAATTCTAACTGTCTCGGGCGGCCATACAAATTTAGTTTCCATGACTAAAGACTATAAAATAAAAATAATTGGCGAAACCCTGGATGACGCGGCCGGCGAGGCCTTTGACAAAGGTGCGAAGATGATGAACCTCGGTTATCCGGGAGGGCCGATTGTTTCTCAATACGCTAATGATTATAAAAAATCTTTTCCGGATAGTTTAACTCCCGCGAGCAATCTCAATTTTCCGCGCCCCATGCTGAACTCAAATAATTCAGACTTTTCTTTCTCCGGCTTAAAAACCGCCCTACTCTACCAATTAAAAAAGGATCCCAAATGGAAAACCCGTATTCCAGAATATTGTTTTGCCTATCAACAGGCAATTATTGATATACTAACGGCTAAAACTATCAAGGCCGCAAAAAGATTGGAGGCTAAGACAGTGATGCTTTCGGGCGGGGTAAGCGCGAACCGTGAATTACGGGAAAGTCTGGCCTTAGCGGTTAAGGCTAAACTGTCAGGGGTCAATTTTCTGGTCCCTGCCCAGGAATATACTACCGATAACGCCGCCATGATTGCGGCGGCCGCAGTATTCAAGCTCAAACACCAAAAAACGACTACCTTTAGCAAATTACGGGTCGATCCCAGTTTACAACTTAAATAAGATAGGCTAAAATTCAAGTGAACTTAAAGGAATAATCGGCTTGGTGGCGAAGTGGTCTAACGCTGCAGTTTGCAAAACTGCCATTCGTGGGTTCAAATCCCACCCAAGCCTCAATTAACAAAGCCCCAATCGGGGCTTTTGTTTTAGCCTTTAGTCAGAAATAAACAACACAATTTGCCTAATCTGTGGATAACTTGTGTTATCGGTGTATAAAACCCTAATTTAAGTCTAAGTTAGCCTGGACTTAAATCAACAGCCTGAGTTCTTTGCGTGTCAAAATTTAACTAATTTTAGTTTAATTTACCACAACTTATTCAATTATATTGACTTAAGTCCACGATATTTGACCACATTATTTATAAGTGCTATACTAAGAGTAGATCTTTAACTAGCTTTTCTTGGCAACGCTGACGTGCCAATTGTTAAGTAGATTATCACAGGTTAATAAAAAGGATAAAAACTAATAAAAAACAAAAAGAATTTTTACTAGTTCTCATCTTGTAACCTAAAATAATAAATAATATTTAATTTACTAAGAGCTGGTTCGGATAAGCTCTAAAGTCAGCAAGAGTCTTCATTTTTCCTTGGTCATCTAAATCAAGGAATGAGGCTCACTCTAGGCATACTATTATATTCTTATCTTTTTATATAAAAACTGCCCGACGTGGGCCTCTTTTTTTATTCTCAAAGTATGCTATATTAAGCCCATATGTCATTATCAATCGGAATCGTTGGCCTGCCGAACGTCGGCAAATCAACCTTATTCAATCTATTAACTAAAAAAGGCGTCGAGGCGGCGAATTATCCTTTTTGTACTATCGACCCTAACGTCGGCGTTGTTAAGGTACCCGATTTTCGCTTAGATAAACTCGCGGCCGTTTCTAAACCGCTCAAAGTAATCCCAACGACTATTGAATTCGTTGATATTGCCGGTCTAGTTGCGGGGGCAAGTAAAGGCGAAGGTCTTGGCAATAAATTTTTAGCTCATATTCGCGAATGCGATGCGATTTGCGAGGTTATTCGTGATTTTAAAGATAAAAATATAATCCATGTTGATGGACGGATTGACCCGGTTAGCGACCGCGAAACAATCAATACCGAGTTAATATTAGCCGACCTCACCTCAATAGAAAAACGCCTGGATAAAACCAAGCGCGAAGCAAAAAGTGGAGATAAGGAATTAATAAATAGCGCACGAATATTAGATAAAATATTTCAGCACCTCGCCGCCGGTTTAGCCGCGCGGACGCTCGAGTTTAGCGAAGAAGATTTGCCTTTCGTCAAAACGCTCAATCTCTTAACGATTAAGCCAATTCTTTATTTATTAAACATCGACGAAACTCATACCGGCGATGTTCTGCCCGGAACAAATGATTTAATTATTAAGATAAATGTAAAATTAGAGGAAGAAATCGTTAATTTGCCCGAGGAAGACCAAGCGGAATACATTAAAGAATTAGGGCTTGAGCAAAGTGGTTTAGATCGTTTAATCCAAAGCTCATATAAATTGCTCGGACTCGACACCTTCTTTACGACCGGAGCGGACGAAACTCGCGCCTGGACCATAAAGCATGGCTCCAAAGCGCCCCAGGCCGCTGGAGAAATCCATACCGACTTCATAAAGGGATTTATTCGGGCCGAGGTCATTAACTGGGAAAAGTTCGTCGAATGTGGAAACGAAGCTAAAGCTAAAGAATTGGGCTTAATCCGCACTGAGGGCAAGGAATACATAGTTCAAGATGGAGATGTGTGCAATTTCCTGATAAATAGATAGATATTGACTAAATTTAATAAATATGATACACTATTCAGTTAGAATAGTGTATTTTTTAAGATCTTTTACAATTAAAAACAACCAAAAAACGAGAAATCATGAAAAAAATCTTTGTAATTTTTGTATTTGCCTGTATTTTTACGCCTTACATAAAGGCTGCAGTAAAAATCGACCCTAGCAGGGTCAGTTATAGAATCGCCGAAAAAAAGGGCGAGCTCATCAAACTGGTTTTGTTCGTCACCATTAGTGACGGCCAGCAAGAAAAAAGTAGCAAACTTAATCCCGCGCAGAGAACGATTACGTATACTGATGCCGCAAATTTTAAAGTAGACTCAATTCTCGACACAATATTCATTACTGGCGGAGTTAAGACACTTCTCTATTCCGAGGAGATTATCAATGCCTATCTTAACGCGGGTAAGCCCGTAACCTGGAATCGTTGGATGAGCGAAGCTGAGAGACAAGAACATTGGACTGGAACCTATTGTCATAAGGAACAACTTTCGGCTGTTGGGACTATTTTCTTCGACTCACATTTAAAATTCATCATCTTAAAAACGAAATTAGTAAAAAAAGCGGAGACAGAGGCTCACGATGATATTATAACCTGGTTAATATTTGTCCTTTTTCTACCCTTATTATTGTGGGGGGCAGTTAAATTAGAGAAGTATGATGAAGAAAAAATACCGGATTACTTAAAGGCAAGAGTGAAGAAGAAAATTTGGCTTTTTCTATTATCAGGATTATTAGCCATATGGTGGTTTGTGTCCCGCCTAATAGCGTTAATTGGACTCGTTGCCATCGTTGCGGGCTTTATTGGAGCATTTATCCTTACTCTTCATTTTAATCTCTTGTTTCTTGTTTATATTTTTATCATTATCGCGTTCGCCTTTATACATCAAACGATAAAGGAAAAACGACAAATGAATAATCTAAAGAAAAAAGCTCTGAACATGTAAAAAAATTTCAGAGAAACTTTAGATTCCATGCACAATACAAAACGCGCCCCAAAAGGACGCGTTTTTCATTTTCCAAAATATTAACTTATATTTTCTCCAGAACCACAATCTCCCGATAGACTTTTTGGCCGGGACGACCATAAATAATCGTCTCACGATTATTTTTTTTGATAAATTCGCTCAGGCGCATTTCCTCCGGAATCATATTCAGCATTTTAAAACCGTCGTAGCTCGGCGTAATCGGTCTTTGTCCGTAAAATAGGGGCCAGATCATGACCACACGGCCACCTTTTTTTAAAATCGTCTGAAATTCATTCAGGGCCAGACCATATAATTCCTCTAGATTTTTAGCGACTAATTTAAAATCTATCAAGCCGCGCTGCGGGCCCAAAAAGGGTTCGGTAATTACCGCCTCGGCCAAACCGGCCTTAATAAATTTAGAAAGATTAACGACGTTCTTAACCATGATTTTTGTTTTGGCATCACTAACCTTGTACAATTCCTTAGTCCAACTGATATTTTTATAAGTATCATCTATCGCCCGTGGCGAAACGTCAGAACCGAAGAGATGTTTATAACCCATAAGTATCGCCTCGCTTAAAATCGTGCCCGAACCGCAAAAAGGATCAACAATCACATCGTCAAAGTTTCTTACTTGTGCCAAATTAATCATTATCTGCGCCAATTTCGGCGGCAACATGCCAGATTGATCGTCGCGCGCTGGCCGACCGAAATCACGACGCGACAAATCTTTAAAATCCTGTACGGCCAATGTTTCACCGAGCAAAATAGTTTCGCCATCTTTAATTAAACAGAATTCAATACCCCGGGCGATTAATTTATTCTGCGTGATGACAACACTCGATAAGGTTTTTTCCCGACTAACCACAAAACGTGAACTTACTTTCTCATCACTAAAATATTTTTTTAATTTAAGACCGAGATCTTGCTTATTGAATTGATATTTGCCGTAATTGGAAAAACCGAAATTAAACTTACCTTCCTTTGATTGATATTTTTTTATTTTCCCCAAATTTATAATAGCGGCTAATAATTTAGCTCCATCACCACCGGCAATTTCATCTTTAATCTCCCCAATTTTAATTATTCCGCCCAATCTTTTGATCAGCGCTTCGGCATTAATTTCTGTACTTGTCTCCCAAAGCAAAAAATCAGTCGCCAGGAGTTTAGCCTTTTTTAGATCAACTGCCGCCGCTAATTCGGCGACCGACAGGGCTGCGTTTGTTCCTAATATAAAATAGTATTTCATACAATTTATTCTATCTTAAACTTGCCCGGCTGGCAATTAAAGCACTCTTGCAATTTAATAATATTCATGATAATCTGAGTTTACAAATAAATAAACACAATATCTTTCCCATATCTTGAATTAATTTCAAGATAATTCTGCCAATATTAGAGCAGAATTAAAGGTATTCTTAAACCCTCAGGATTTAGAATACTTGGGGATTTTATTTAATCAGGGGTCTTTAGAAATTATTTAAAAATACTTTAAATAATCTTTATTGCCCTTAATCTATAATAACTATGTCAAAAACCAAAGCAGCCGGAGCGACCCATTACGAGATTCTTTTCATCACCCCGAACAAGTTTACGGATGATGAAGCGAAAACCGTAGCGGCTAAGGTCGGTCAAGTAATAACCGAGAATGGAGGCCAGATTACCCACACTGAGTATTGGGGTAAGAAAAAGTTGGCCTATGAAATCAAGCATAATGCCTACGGGTATTACGGTTTGTTTGAATTTGATCTAGAAGGGGAATTTTTAGCCAAAGTCGATCAAAATTTAAGATTATCGGCCGATGTTTTGCGCCACCAGATTGTGGTTAAAAAAGCTAAGACTGATGAAGAAATCGCACGCGAACAAGTGATCCGCGCCAAGATTGACTCTAAAAAGGCAGCGACTGCGAAACAGCAGGAATCAAAAGAGAAAAAAATGTCCAGCCCGGTAACTCCGTCAGCGGCCCCGAAGGCTAATGACAAGCGCGTGGACCTCAAAGATTTGGACGAAAAATTAGAAGGCATTCTCAGTGCCAAAGATTTAATTTAATTAATTTAATTCTTCAAAAAAAGAATTAGTCCAAAAATATGAACTTAAATAAAGCCATGATTATCGGCAACCTGACGCGCGACCCGGAAATGCGCAACACGCCATCCGGCCAAAATGTCGCTTCCTTCTCCGTCGCCACTAATCTTGTTTGGACGGACCAAAGCGGTCAACAGCAAAAGAAAACCGAATTCCATAATATTATCGCTTGGCGGAAATTAGCCGACATCTGTGCGAAATATTTACATAAAGGCTCGAAAGTTTTCCTTGAAGGCCGATTACAAACGACTGACTGGACCGGACAAGACGGCGTTAAGCGCTATCGCACGGAAATCGTCGCGGAAAATATGATCATGCTCGACACCAAGGGCTCGACTCCGTTTGGCGGCAGCCCGATGGGCAGCAGCAATAATTCACCGGAAGCGACTATCGAAATCCCTGATGAAGCTATCGACGACGAAGAAATTCGCGTGGAAAATATTCCCTTCTAATAAATAATTAAAACTATGACTAAAAAAATTAAAGAATGTTATTTCTGTGTTAATAATCTTGACGTCGACTACAAAGACACCCGAACTCTAAAACGTTTCATAAACTTTTACATGAAAATTTTACCGGGCGATCGTACTGGCGTCTGCTCATGGCACCAAAGAAAATTAGCGATGGCCATCAAACGCTCCCGCGTTATGGCCCTCTTGTCTCCGACTCATAAATAATTCAATAAGCCTCAAAACCTTATGTTGAACTTTAACGAAATAAAAACTGGCCGCGTTATTAAGCTTAACGCCGAGCCTTATATCATTATTAAAACCGATCACCATAAAATGGGCCGCGGCGGCGCCGTCTTAAAAGTGAAATGCCGTAATTTAATTAACGGTAGTATTCAGGAACGCACTTACCAAGGAGCGGAAAAAGCGGAAGAAGCGGAAACGGAAACGAAGAAAGCCAATTTCATGTATAAAGATAAAGACCAGGCTTACTTCATGGATAATGCGAGCTACGAACAATTCAATTTACCGGTGGAAGAAATCGGCGAATCCTCTCTCTTTCTTAAAGATGGGACCGACGTTGATGTTTTATATTTTGAAAACAAACCGGTATCAATCAGCTTGCCGATAAAAATGGAATTTAAAGTCGTGAGCGCACCGCCCGGAGTAAAGGGCAATTCCGCCGGTAATGTTAATAAACAGGTAGAAATTGAAACGGGTGCGAAAATTAATGTCCCGATGTTTATTAATGAAGGCGACATTATCCGCATCAATACCGATACGGGCGAATATCAAGAAAGAGCCAATTAAATTAAAATCGCCCCGTTGGGGCGGTTTTTGTTTCTTTGCGAAGCGGGTGATATAATAGAAGGACAAATAAACATATGATGATAGGAATAATAATTTTTTCTGTTTGTTTTTTCGCTCTGGCCCTCTGGCGCCTGGACTACGCTTTGTTTTTGCTGATTGCCGCCCTGCCGAGCTATTTAATCCGCTTTTCTGTCCTCGGCATACCCTCAACCGTACTGGAAGTTATGATCCTTTTAACTTTCGCCGTTTGGTTCTTCAAATCCTGGCTCCCGCAAGCGAAACATAAATTAAAAAATCGTTCGGCGCGCGTTCCCTATCCTTTCGCCCTGGAAATTATTTTACTAATAATCTTTTCATTCGTTGCCGTCGGCGTGGCTAATTTTAATTTGGGCGCTCTCGGAATCTGGAAAGCTTATTTTTTCGAACCGATTCTTGTCTTTATTCTCGTCATAAATATTTTCCGCGAAAAAAAAGACTGGCAAAAAATTCTCTGGGCCTTACTACTTTCGACCGCCTCTGTTTCAATTTTAGCAATCTACCAAAAAATTACCGGTAATTTAATCGCTAATCCCTTTTGGGCGAACGAGGCAACCCGGCGCGTCGTATCATTCTTCGGCTATCCAAACGCCGTCGGCCTATATCTGGCCCCACTTGTTTTAGTTTTCCTCGGCTGGTTTTTTTCTTTACCTCACACAACGACGCTCAGCAAAACTTTTAAGAAAATTCTTATCATGCTGGTTATCGCCGGCGCGCTTTTATCTATCTACTTCGCCCGCTCCGAAGGAGCTTTAATCGGCGTGGTCGCGGGATTACTAATTTTTGGCCTATTCGCCGGCAGACGCCAAAGAATTGCGACCTTAATTTTAACGGCCGTAGTAATTGCGGGCGTCTTCTACTTCGCACCGACAAAAAACTTCGTGATGACCAAGTTAACTCTTAACGATTTATCCGGCCAAATCCGCCAGCGCCAATGGAAAGAAACCCTACTGGCCTTAACCGGTACCAAATTCATTACCGGCGCGGGCCTCGATAACTACCAGGCAGCTGTCGCTCCATATCATCAAGAAGGCATTTTTTTCAACAGCGATAATCTGCCTAATTTTGATGCGCAACTACGGGCCAGCTCAACTTTGCGTACTAAATATTGGCAGCCAGTGGAAATTTATATGTATCCCCACAATATATTCCTGAACTTCTGGAGCGAAATTGGCCTGCTCGGCGCCTTAACTTTTATGTGGCTGCTCGTGCGCGCTCTTTATATTTCTCTTAAGCTGACACTTACCTATCATCGCGAGGGGCATCCGGAAAAATATTTAGCCTTGGGACTACTAAGTGCTTTAATCGCGATAATTGTCCACGGCTTAGTCGACGTGCCTTACTTTAAGAATGACCTCTCCGTAATGTTCTGGGTGCTGCTGGCTTTTATCGGACTATTGAATTATAATCAAAGCTTCGGTACGAAAAACATCCGTAATTAATCAATTAGCTGAGACAAATATGAAAATGATTTTACAAAAGGCGATTGCCTCAAGTGGCTATTGCTCTCGCCGCCACGGCGAAGAGCTAATCAGAAATGAACAGGTCAGGGTTAATGGCCATTTAGCTCTTATCGGCGAAGAGGCCGATCCGAACGAAGATAAAATTACCGTTAACGGACGCCTTTTGCCGCGCCCAGAAGAAAAAGTTTATGTTATCTTAAATAAGCCGCTCGGCTATACCTGTACGAATCGAACCTTCCCCGGAGAAAAGAATATCTTTGACCTGGTTGACTTACCAACGCGCCTGTTTGCGGTCGGCCGCTTAGATAAAGATAGTCACGGTTTAATTCTTTTAACAAACGATGGCGATTTAACCCAGAAATTATCTCATCCTAAGTTTGAGCATGATAAGGAGTATGAAGTTAAAATTAGAGACGAAGTTATCAACCCCGAGTTGGTTATAAAAAAATTACTCGCCGGCGTTGATATTGCTGATGGTGACGGCATTGTTAAGGCAGTTCGCGCAAAATATTTACAAAATGATTTATTTGTAATAACCTTAAACGAGGGCAAAAAAAGACAGATTCGGCGCATGTTCGATGTTTTGGGAACACGCGTCGTGGACCTAAAAAGAATTAGTCTCGGCAGCCTGACTTTAGGTTCTCTCCCTGAAGGTAAATGGGATTATTTAAATGAAGAAGAAATTAATAATTTAAAAATATGAAAGACACAAAATTAATCGGGCGCGGTATTTTAAGCGCTTTCGGCGTCTCAATTTATGTTTTCTTAATTTCCTTATTTATCAATAACGCAAGTTGGCTCTTCGGCCAAGAAGACAATAAATTTCTGATTCCGATTGTCATGCTGCTATTATTTGTTTTCTCCGCTCTGGTGACAGGTTCCCTGATACTGGCTAAGCCGATTATGCTCTATCTCGAAGGCGCGAAGAAAGGGGCGGTAAAATTATTATTTTATACCGGTGCAAGTTTATTTGTTTTTCTGCTTATCAGTATTGTCATATTAATCTTAATCAAGTAAGTAAAAGGAGAGGTGACTGAGTGGTTGAAAGTACCGCTCTCGAAAAGCGGCAAGGGTGAAAGCCCTTCGAGGGTTCGAATCCCTCCCTCTCCGCATAGAGCCCTCATAGTTCAATGGATAGAACGTGAGCTTCCGGAGCTTAAGGTGGGGGTTCGATTCCCTCTGGGGGCACAAAAAAACCAAAAAAACAGCCGTAAGGCTGTTTTTAATTGGCGCAATTTATATTATTTCATTCTTAATTATTTCATTTCCTTCTTTACTTCTTCAATGATGTGCGCGAGGTCCCAATCACTTTTCACTAAATAGCGAAAAACAGAATTCTTCAAAGCTTCGGAAATTTTGTCGCCATCGCTAAAATTAGTCAACATAATTACCGAGAGATCTTTGCCCCAATCCGTCTGACGCATGGCCGAAAGCATGCTAAGACCGTCCATCTTCGGCATATTAATATCACAGAGAATTAAATTCGGTAGATTTTTTTCAGCAGCGGCCAAACCCTCAAGGCCGTCGTGCGCTTCTATCACTTCAAATTTCTCTCCCTCTAAACTTACCCGAAGCGCCTTAGCTAAACTTAGGTCATCTTCGACAATTAAAATTTTCTTAGGCATATTTTTTAATTTTATTATTAATATTAATTACGTTTGTTTCTTTTTTAATAGTGACAGCCATCTTCTTTTTTGTGGCCATAGGCAGAGAAAAATAAAATTTAGTTCCCTTGTTTTCTTCCGACTCAAACCACATTTCGCCGCCATGCGCTCGAATTATTTCCCTGGCGATATAAAGGCCCAGACCGGTGCCGTCGCTTTCTTGAAGCGTCGCATTATTCGCTCGAAAAAATTTGGCAAAAATTTGGCTCTGCTGATCTTTCGGTATGCCGATGCCCTCATCTTGTACACAAAATACTAATTCGCCGGCACTATTTTCTGCTACCGACAAATTAATTGCCTTCTTTTCCTGGGTATACTTAGTGGCGTTAGAAATTAAATTTTGCCAGACCTGCTTAATTTTATCGCTATCGGCATAAATCATTAGATTCGGCGCAATTTGATTAAGCAGGGTTAATTTTTTTGTTGTGAGTAAAGCGACGTTTTCTTTGATAACTTCTTGGATAACATCATCCAGTTTAAATTCCGTTTTAATAATATCAAACTTCCGCCCCGTTTCAATATGAGTGACGTCAAGTAAATCATTAACCAGACTAATCATGCGATGATTACTTTTATCGACTTGGTTTAAAAAATCCAATTGTTCCCGATTCAAATTCTTTTCTTTATTCTGCATCAATAATTCCGTAAACCAGCGAATCCCGGTCAGAGGGGTCCGGAGCTGGTGCGAGGCGATACCGACGAATTCAGTCTTGGCTTTATCTAAAATAGTCAGCGCTTCATTCTGCGCCTGGAGTTGTTTGGTCGCTTTACTTATTTCTTCTTTCAATTTTACATTAAACTTCGTAACGCTTTGGTATAATAAAGCATTCTCCAAAGAGATGCCGATTTCGGCCGCCACGGATTCTAAAACGCGTAAATCTTTGGAGTTATATACCTCGCCCGACTCCTTTTGCCCAAAAATCATAAAACTTACCAGCTTGCTTTGTTTAATCTTTATCGGCAACATTAATTGCACACCAACTTTTTCCAAATATTCAGATGTGCCTCGATTTGCGCTGCCAAAAATATCAAATAAGCTGGCAATAGCCAAAGGCGTATTGCCCGAAAAAGCGTCCGCTGCCAGCTGATACTTTAAAGGTATATTTTTTCTTTTGAAATCAAATCCATTGTTAATAACCACCGTCCAGGTTTCAGTCTTTTTTTCATAATTAATGACGGCGATTGCTTTCGAGTGGAACGCTTCACTGAGGATCGTAATGGTCGACTGAAAAATCTGTTTAATATCGAGCGAGGCGCGTAGACGATTATTTAAATTATAAATAAGTTCGTTAAAATCATATAACGAAGAAAAGAAGTGCTTATTGGAAAATTTGTAAAAGTAATTTTTTATTCGCGCAAAAAAAGTTAATGAAATCGCGAAGATTATTAAAGAAGCCGGGAACAGATAGCGTGGATAAAAGGCATTAATGTCATATAGGCAAAGATAGGTCGGCACCAAAACTGAAATCAGGGACATGGAATAGACAAAATAACGACGCATAATCAGTTTTACATCCATGAGACCGAAATAAACTATCGCATAAGAAATAATTAAGGAAAAAATTAGAGGCGTCGCTAAAAAAACCGGAAAAAACGGAATGAGATAGGCCGGAAAAAAAGCGGTGCCGCCGATAAAATCCAAAACGCAGAAGCCGAGGATATAATATAGAAGCCGTTTTTTTTCTACCCGAAAATGTTCGCGGCGATACTGCTTAATCATGTTGTAAAAAAACAATAAGCCGTAAACAGCAAAGAAGAGCACAAAGAAGTGATGTAAAAACTGAGCCTGAGTGTGCGCCCCCCAAGCGTAACGAAAAACATCTTTAACAAAATAATCAGTTTGGCTCAAAACTAAAAAAACCGGCGACAATAAATAGGCAACGGCCAGGGCGATGCGTCTTTTTTTATTGATATATGTGACCGCCAAGCTAAAATGATATTGAAGTGCCGGCCAAAAAACGACGGCGGCGTAGATAAAGCGGTCCCAAAAAATAACCTGAGCATCAGCCGTACTGCTCAGCATCATGAAGCTGCCAAACACCCACAGGTCCAAAATCAAAGTTAAAAGAAAAAATAACTTGTTAAGCAATTTACGGCTATTAATCAGAACAACCAGGCTTAAAATTATTATAAAAAGCAGACTGAGAAGCGAAAATATCCGCGAAAAATTATTGAGAATTATCATATTTATTCTTGATAAACTAATATAATTTTACCATCATTAGTAAAAATAAAAAAGGGGAGCTATGGATGCTCCCCTAAAATAAAATCGTTAGTCTGGCCCTATTCCCTACTTAAAAGGCTAAATTTTATACCCTTCTCTGGAGCATAAAAATTAATCAGCGGTACCATGACTTCTTCCTGCTGCAAATACCGATAAAGTAAGCGGCTGCTATCTGAATTAACTCCGAAAAAATTATATGGCCGCAAATCAATACCGTCTTGTTTCGCCAGCATCAACATTACCGCTTCGGTAAAACAACCGTACCAGAATCCTACCAAAGGAAAAGAAAGGATATTAGGCGGAAATTGGTACTTAATTTTTTCTAAAAAGAAACTGCCGGCATGAAATAATTCGACCGTTTTGGGCAGCTCAGAATAAACAGCCTGGCTTATGCCAAAGGGGGCAGCGACATCAATAATAATTGACGCCGGATCAAGGAGCCGCCTAAATGCTTCAGGCTCCACCAGATGGTTATGAGCGCAGCTAAAAAACATTTGGGTTCCAGGGTTAATATTGTCGACTTTTTCGACTCTACGCACCGCCGACGGAAGATTATTACCGTGGCGGCTAATCAACACCAAGTTTTCGCATTTTTTTTCCAGCATGAAATTCAGGGCTGTCCGGCCCATAAACCCGTCGCCCATACAGGCAGCCGAGCCACTCTTAGGGTCGAAACGCAAATTCTGATATGAGTTTGCAATCACGCTCAGGAGAGAAATCGACGTCGCGTTGTCACCAATTGTGAAAACTGTATCGGGATATTTTTCCTTCATTTCTCGACCGTTGTTAGCGGGCAATCTTTTAGTCGAGGCGGCAAAATCAATTATTTCTGCGCCCCTATGGATTAAATATTCCACCGCTCCGGGGAGCGCCGCCCGGCCCTTCTTGTTTCCCTCGATTGTAGTAGGATCGTTAGGCTGTATATCAAGTGGAATAATGGCGATATTTAAATCACCATAAGTCGCTTCCAAGGGCCCAAAAAAACCATTTTCAGGTGGACCAAGCTCGGCGATTAACTCCTCCCGATTGGAGGCTGAAGTGCTATTGGCAATAATGCCAATCTGGATTTTTTTTAATGTACTCACTTTTTACCTCCTTTTTTTACATGTTAATTTTATAAAAATGAACTAAATTTTAGCTTAAAACATTAAAGCTAATCTGTCAAGATAAAAAAATTTAGTCATCATCATCCTCGCCGTCTCTGGTCGTCGGCGCAACCGCGTTAGTCGTCTGCACGCTTTGCTGCACTTGCTGCTGGCTGGTCGCCTGGTTTAAATCTCCAATATAGTATGAGGAGAGCATACTGGCCGCAGTACTCGAGTGCGGGGTGTTTCCCCCCTTGGTATTAAAGGCTTGGGTTGCTTCCTGACCACAATACGGAATTATCGTACCGGCTCCGCCGGGATGCGCAGATATAAAACTGGTAACATTATATACTTTACTATTAATAAGCAGCCAACAATCTTTGGCATTATTATGAGTGGAAATTGTCGCCATACTTAAAGTTAGGGTGGCGGCTGTCGGTGAAGAGCTGCTCGCCCCGCCCGAAGAAACTGCCGCTACCGGTGAAGAAACTGCCGCTACCGGCTTTGTCGCTGTGTTAGCAGAACTACTCGAACCAGAAATTGCTTTTGTCGCCCCGCCGACACCGGCTTGACCAGCCGGAGTACTTGGAATTGTCTTTGCGGTAAAAACTTCATTTAAATAACCAATATAATAATCCTTTAGCATGCTGATCGCTGTATTTGAGTGCGAACTACCAATATCCTTCGTATTAAAAGCCTGAGTGGCTTCTCGTCCGCAATACGGAATTATCGTACCGGCTCCGCCGGGATGCGCAGACAGAAAACTGGTCACGTTGTAGACATTATTATTTATGAGCAACCAACAATCACCATTTGAATTATGCTTGGCAATTTCAGAGAGCGAAAGAGTACTAATTGCGCCAACGCTTTTTGCGGCCAAAGGCGTTAGTGGATTCCCCTTTGCGTCCGTAAGAGTGCCTTGGGTTGATGTAGCCAAATCATTATTATTAATGCTTCCACTATTAACAAAAGCTAATTTAAAGCCATTATTTAACCCTGTCCGATTATTATGATAAAAAAGCAAGCCGGCAACAATAATCGCGACCACAACCGCCCAAAAAATAAATAAAGAAATTGTGACTAGTTTTTTCATAGGAGTTTAAAATTTTCAAAATGAATATGTTTTTTCTTAATGCCCAGGTCGACAAATTGCTGACGCAAACTAAACATAAATGCCGACGGGCCGCACATTAGAATATCGCTGTTTTCCAAATTCGGACTAAGTCCTGAGATTGCGCGCGCGTTCAAATATCCCTTTTCGTTCGTGTACCAAGGAATTAAACGCAGGCTTTTTCTGGTTTCAATTGCTTTTAACTCATTTAACAAAACAACTTCATCGGCGCTATTAACCGCATAATACAAATCAATTTTATAATCATCCGTATTTAAACTTCTGGCCATACTTATAAAGGGCGTAATTCCGACGCCACCGGCAATCCATATCTGATTTTTATTGGCCACATTTAAATGTGAAAACTTTCCATAAGGTCCTTCAACGTCCACCGGTATGCCCGGGACTAATTTTTTTACTTGCCCGGTAAAGTCGCCTAATGATTTAATCACCAAATGTAGGTTAGCACCCTCCTCGCCCGTAGTTATGGAAAAGGGATGGGATTCCGGTTTTATATCGCCCGCCAAAAAGCGAATAAAAACAAATTGTCCGGGATAAAATTTAATTCCTTTGGTCTTTGGCTCCAGTTCCAACTCGACCGTACGAGCATTAATTATGTTAACGGCTTTCAAATTATAGCGCACATGAGAATTGAATAGACGGCTTAGGACGGCCTGATAAAATCCCGCCCCCAAGCCAAGCAGACCCAGTGTTAATAAATAAATACGCAGAAAAGCATCTCGGGAAATATCGCTTGAGATTGTTAATGAGTGCAAGAGAGCAAAAACAAAAGCTAAAACCATGAATTTATGTGTAAATTTCCAGCGGTGATAACGTAGTTTAGAATAAAAAGTCAGACCCAGTAAAATAATCATTAGGAACAGGGCGACTATGCCGTAAGTAATTGGTATATCAGTAAAAGGCATAAAAAAATCTACCGCCGCACGCAGCGAAACTGACAAATAGCTAACTACCAAAAACAGGGGATGGAAAAGCAGGAGAGAAAAAGAAATCGCTCCAATTTTATGATGATTATCATAAATTCTATCCAAACCATAAAAAAATCTTTCGACCGCTTTAATGCGCACACTTAAAATAAGATTGAGCGAAAACAGGGTTAGGCCGACAATCCCGGTGATTTGACCAAGACTGGTCATCGTGCCAATAAAGTTAAAAAAACGGAAATTTAAGGGTTCAATAAAAAACCAGCGCAATAAAGGTATTGCGACGAGCACTATAATGACCATTAACCCCAATTTTTTTCTCATAAATATAATACAATATATAATAAGTATTGTTACCACTATTAATACGTAAATTAAATTATAGCTGTTATTAAAGCATTTTTCAATTATTATTTGTCTGAAAACACAACAAATGATATAATAAAAACACCAAAGAAGCTGAAAGTTAGAAATGCCACACCCAGCCCATATAAGTCGTATTCAATATAAATCGTTGACCGACTGTGGCCTCTGCTAACTAAAAGAAAAAAAATTTGTTCATTGCATGGACTTTTTTCCAGACCACCGGCTAAGGCCCCTAACTTAAATACTGATCATTTTTCGATCGCTGAATTTGTTATCCAGGGGGAAATATTTAGGCCGAAGCTGTGGACGCATGTCGTGGTAAGCTTTTTTAGCCCTGATCATTTACTGATTAGGGCTTTCTATTTAAAAACAACCCGATTATAATCGCGTTGTTTTTTGACGGCGGAATGGACGGGGGTCGAACCCGCGACCTTCTGCGTGACAGGCAGACGCTCTAACCAACTGAGCTACCACTCCAAATTTGCTTTAAAAAATGGCTTATTTACTATGAGCCACAAAAAAATCATAGCAGAAACAATTTATCTTGTCAAAGGCTTAAAACAAGCCTAAACCTTGCCAAATATAAGACGATAAGTTATAATTTAGCTATAAAAACTAATTATACAGTGGTTTTTTATTTTACGATAATTACGAAAATATGGACAATGAATTAAACCCAAACACGCTGGCGGAAATAGAAAAAAATCTTTTAGCCCAAAAAGACCAGGTTCTTCACGAACTCAAGGAATTTTCTCGTATCGATAGTCATGAGGCTGATAATACCGGTACTAAATTTCCGGAATACGGCGATAAACCAGATGAAAACGCCCAGGAAATTACTGATTATTCTACCAATATTGTTACCGAAAAAGTTTTGGAAAAAAGCCTGGAAGATATTGAAAAATCTCTAGAAAGAATTAAAAAGGGTACTTATGGTACCTGTAAATACTGTGGCAACCCGATTGCAGAAAAAAGACTCTTAGCTCGGCCGACGGCCAGCTCTTGTATAAGTTGCAAGACAGAGCTGCAAGAAAATGAATAAAACTATTTTTAAAAAATACCTGAAGAATATAGCTATTATAATTTTGATAGCTATATTTTTTATAACCGATCGCTATCTTAAATCGCTTGCCCTAAACTTGGCCATGTCGGGCCCGATTAGTATAATCGACCACGTTTTCTCATTCAGCTTCACACCTAATTATTTTATCGCCTTTTCTTTGCCTTTAAGCGGCTCCTTTTTGAATATCCTTATTTTAGCCTTGATAGCGGCCTTAATTTATGTAATTTTTTATCTAATATTAAAGAAAAGTAATGAAAAACTGAGTATTGTGCTATTGACAATTATTTTATTTGGTGCTATAAGTAATATACTAGACCGTCTTATTTACGGCTATGTTATCGACTATTTAGAACTCCGTTATTTCACGGTTTTCAATTTAGCAGATATAATGATAAGCGGTGGCGCTTTATTAATAGTCTTAAAGGGTCTAAAAAAATAATATGATAAATTCTTCAACCTTGAATCGTATTGAAAATAGTCGTAAGGGCTACGAAAACACGGGAGCTACTCTGGAGAGAGAGTTTTTAGGCACAATCAAGGCGAATGAATATAAGACACTGGCCTACGCAACCTTGCACGAAAAAGCGACGACTGAAAAACTGAGCACAGAGCAAGAGTTCGTTAATATGCTAAAACTAAGAGAGGCGGCACAAAAAGAATTTACTGATACTTTGTCCTTAGCCAACAAAGATAACTACATAAATTTTAAAAAATCCATGGACTTGGTCGAACAGTGCCAACCGGGTGATCCGGAAAATCCCAGTCATTTTTTTAGTAAGGCCCTTTATAATTACATAAAAAATCGTTTTGAAGACGATTATACTTTAAAATTTTTCACCGCTGTCGGCGGGACACACTTAGACGTGGTCCATAAAATAGATTTTTACTTTAAACTTTACGCCAAAGAAACGGGCGAAGAACAAACCTATGCGACGGTTGATATTACCGGCAGAAATTCTAAGGATAAAACCAGAGCCAACGTTCTATTAAATATCGATCCAGAAGAAAAAGACAAATATGATCCAAGCCAAATTAATAATAATTTTGATAAAGAGTTCTTCACAAAAAAAATAGCTGAATTTGGCGAAGATATTATCCAAGCTTTGATTGAAAATTACAAGACTAAAGCAGAATAAAAATAAAGGAAAATAACAATATTAAAACATTAATTTATCTCTTAACCCTCGAAAAACTCTAAGCCGTGAAAAACTGGAAAGCATCACTTATTGGCCGAACAACTAATAACTGGCCGGAAGGAGAACAGTTTAAAAACATCGAATTGCACAAACCGCTATCACTTACCGATAGCATTTCCCGCTGCGTCTGTGCAAAATGCCAAAACATCTTTGAGATCAATGAAGAAATTGTTCTCGGGTTATTAAACACGATGAAAATTCTCGGAAACTCCCCGGAAATTAACGTCACCAAGACCACAGACTTCAAGGATTGGTATTTTGAAACCAATTACTGCAGTCTCTGTACGCCAGAAAAAGATGTTTTTATCAAAATCAAAAAACTCGCATAGCCAAAATGGCTAAGCAAAAAGAGGGTTTGAATCAATTCTACCCTCTCTTTTTATATCTAATTTATCTAATGCTTATTTCCCTTTTATTTTCGGCTAAATGTTTTATGCTGATAACGATAGTTTTTTTTGGCCAAATTTTTTTGATCTTTTCGGCCCATTCCACGGCAATGACGGTTGCTGGGTCTTCAATCAATTCATTAATACCAAGAGACAATAAATCTTTTTCCGAATGGAGACGGTAGGTATCAATATGGCAAAATCTTTTTATTTCTTGAGTGGAGTTTGTTCTATAGAGTTTAAGAATATTAAAAGTAGGACTATTTACTCGACCCTTAACGCCCAGACCGTAAGCCAAGCCCTGCAAAAATTTAGTTTTGCCCGCGCCTAAGTCGCCACAGAGGGCTAAAAATTCGCCACCTTTAAGCTGGCTTGCGAGTTTGCACCCCAGGTCATAGGTTTCTTTTTCATTGTTTGTTACTATCTTTAACATATTTTTAGTTTATCTGATTTCTTTTAAAAGATAAAGTAAATAAAAAGAAGCCGGTCGGCTTCTTTTTATTTGTGGGCGCACAAGGATTCGAACCCTGGACCCCTTCGGTGTAAACGAAGTGCTCTAACCAGCTGAGCTATGCGCCCCAATGCATTATTCCTAACTTAATAGATGGTGGGCGAAAGAGGATTTGAACCTCCACGGCCTTGCGGCCACAAGCCCCTCAAGCTTGCGTGTCTACCAATTTCACCATCCGCCCGAACGAGAAAAAGTCGTCTATTTGACGACCTTTTCTTTTAATCTTTTCTTATAGCCTTCTCTCAGGTAATAAAGTTTAGCTCGTCTTACTTCGGCCACCTTCTTAATTTCAATTTTGGTGATCGTCGGTAAATTCAACGGGAAAATCTTTTCCACGCCAATGCCATCGGAGACTTTACGAACAGTAATAGTCGATCCTTTTTCTTTATTATGCTTACGCGCGATTATCATGCCTTCAAAATATTGAACTCTCTCTTTTTCTTCACCCTTAGAATTCAATTCCTTGATTTTCTGATAAACCCGGATAGTCATTCCTGGCTTTAATTCTAATTTTGTCTCAACCATATTGTTTAAAATTATATAAACGAGACTGGTTAAATCTCGTTTGAAAATACTTATTTAATAAGGCAAATCTTGTCTAATGTTATAATTAATTATTCCTCTTGTCAAGGCTGGCGGCCACATATTCAGAAACTGCCTGGAAAACGGCCTGCGGGCTCATTTCAGTTGTATCCAGATAATAATCATAATTAGCGTGATCATAAACCTCAATCCCATAATACTGCTTGTAGCGCGTCCTGTCGCTCTCCAGACGCTCGGAATTACTCTTTTGGACATCCTGCCAGGTATTCAGGCCTTTATCCTCATTTCTATCATTTTTTCGCTGTAAATTGCCAAAAATTCGCTTTGCCCCCGCCTCCGGGCTGACGTCGAGATAAATCTTCAAAGACTGAGGGATAAAGTGCCAGGAGGTCCGACCTTCGATAATGAAATTATCCTCTGCCTGCCCTAAATCGCGCTGGTAATAATCAACCTCTTGGTCTGTCATCGGATCGCTTTCGCCCAACTTATTGTACTCTGCTAAGGTCATTCCTCTTTTTTTGGCTGCCTCACGCCGCAAGCCGCCCATATAATAGCGCGGCCAGCCATATTTCTCAGCCAACATTTGTGCGATCGTACTCTTGCCCGAACCCGGCGCCCCGCTCAATGAAATAATCATAATCAATTTGTCATTTTAGTCTATATCCTTTATTATAGTATTATATAGGAAAAAGTTTAAATCAAAAAGGGAGCTTTAAAACGGGCTAAATATGTATTTAGAAAGACTAGAAATCCAAGGCTTTAAATCCTTCGCCAATAAAAATAAATTAATCTTCTCCGGACTGCTCGACGGCCAAAAAAGAGGCCTGACCGCCATCGTCGGCCCGAACGGGTCCGGAAAATCAAATGTCGCCGATTCTATCCGTTGGGCCCTCGGTGAACAAAGTCTAAAAACCATCCGCGGTAAAAAAAGCGAGGATGTGATTTTTTCTGGTTCCGATAAAAAGGGCCAGCTCGGTATGGCGGAGGTTTCTCTATGTTTAAATAATTCCGTGGCCGCCAAAAACAAAGCGGCCGCACCGGAAACCATTGAAAGCGAAAGCGATCTCGACCAGATGATTTTGAGCTGCGCGGAAATAGTTATTACGCGCCGCATTTATCGCAGCGGCGAAAGCGAATACCTGCTCAATGGCCATCGCGTCCGTCTCGCCGATATTCAGATGCTGCTCGCGAAAGCCAACTTCGGACAAAAAACCTATAGCGTCATCGGCCAGGGCATGGTGGAAAATTTTTTGAATACTTCGGCGGCCGAACGCAAAGATTTTTTTGACGAAGCGACCGGCGTTAAACAATTTCAAATTAAACGCGACTCCGCCTTAAACAAATTAGAATCAAGCTACGAAAACCTCCAGCAAGTCGAGATGCTGCTCGCCGAAATCAGACCGCGGCTAAAAAGTTTAACGCGCCAAGTAGAAAAACTGAAACGCCGCGATGAAATTGCCGGGGACTTACAGGCTGTTCAATTAAACTACTACGGCTTTCTGTGGCAGGATATTAATCAAAAATTAAATAGTGCAAATAACCGCTTTTTGGATTTAGAAAAAAGTAAAATTGAAATGGAAGGCCGGCTCGGCAAACTTAATGATGATTTGAACAAAATTCGGAATACGAACAACTTTCAAGAAATGAGCGATCTTCAGCCCCGTCTCAAGGAATTTGAAAATTCTCGCAACCAACTGCAAAAACAGCTCGCGAAACTTCAGGCAGAGCTCGAAATTCAATTAGAATCGCAGGGACAATTCGATGTTTCCTGGTTAAATAATAAACAGGGCGAACTAAACGCCGAGCTCGAATCAATCAGCGCAGAAATTATTTTACTCGACAGTGCTAACGGACAAAAAGACGAGGATAATCTGAACGTCGAACTTACCCAGGTCAACCACGAGATTAAAAAAGTTAATGAAACGCGCTATCAAATTGAAAAATTAGAAACGGAAAAAACTTTATATTTTAAACAGGTTTCGAAACTGGAAGCAGTTTTAGAGGCCAATCTTGAAGTCCAGGGGCAATTTGATGTTTCCTGGCTAAACAATAAAAACGAGGAATTAAATGCTGAGCTCATAAAATTAAAGGCGGAAATAAACGCACTCAAATCGGAAAATAATCGCGTTGACGAAAAGGCCAGTGAACAAAAACTCGGCAAGATTCAGGATGATCTCAATCGTCTCAATAAGGAATTAGAAACTCTCAATCGAGATTTAAAAAAATCCGGACAGAGCGAGGGGCAGAACGAGGAGATAAGCCAATTGATTGACGTTTTTCTCGGCCAATTAGAGATGATTGAAACGGAAACCGATTTGTCTAAAATAAAAAAACTGATCGGGGAAGCTAAATCCGATTTTCAGAAAAAAATTACCAAACTCATCAGCGGTCGCGACGACGATAAATTAAATAAAATTCAAGAAATCCAATCTGAAATAATTTCTCTCACTGAATCTAAACAGAATACACAGGAAAATCTCAGCAGCGAACGACTCCGGCTTTCAATGATTAACGAACGACTCCGCCTTTTAGAGGAAAAAGAATTACAGCTCGCGCGCGAGCTTAATGATATTCGCGGCAAATTAGAAAAAGCCCAAGTTAAATTCGACGCCAGCCAGCTTGAAGCGGAGAAAAAGGAATTAAACAAAAAAATAAATCTCCTGGAAAAAGAACAGGATAATTTAAAACTTAATTCATCTCTAAATGAGTGGCTGGACAAACGCCAGGCCTTGGATATTAAAATTAACGATGCCCGCCTTAAAGCTTCCTCTTTGCGCGAACGGCGACGCCTGCTGCAAACTAAAAAAATCCAGCTGGAAAAAGAGGTTTCTGATATTAAAATTAAGCTGGCTAAGAGCCAACTTAAATTTGATGCAAGCGGGATTGAAAGCGAGAAAAAAGAGCTGAACCAAAGACTTGATGTTTTAAACGAAGAAATTAAAACTTTAGAAAATAAACTCGGTGCTTTTAACGCTGCTCAAGAGAAAGAAAAGAGTCAAATGTTTGAATATCAAAAAGCGATTCAGGCGCTGCAGCTGGAACTTAATTCTGTTTTATCCGATTTGAATAATTTAAAAATAGAAGCGACTCGCCAGGAAACAAAATTAGAAGATCTTGAAGCGAATATTAGAAACGACGAGTTAAACATTTCTGACATCAAAAATCATAAAATAGAAACGGCCGAGATAGAAATTGAACGCTGGCAAAAATCTATCAATAATAATAAATTACAATTGGAACAAATCGGCGGTATCGATCCGGAAACCGAAAAAGAATTTGCCGAAACAAAAGAACGTCATGATTTTTTAAGCAAGCAGACTGATGATCTGCATCAAGCCATAAAATCGCTCGAAGAAATAATTTATGAGCTCGACATGAACATTAAGGGGAAATTTGATTCTGAATTCAAAGTTATTTCCGAAAAATTCAATGAGTATTTTAAAATTCTTTTCAACGGCGGTGCGGCCAAAATTTCTAAAGTAATGCTCGAAGATATCGAGAAAGAAGAAGCTAAAAATAACCAAGCCAGCGGCCAAGCTAATAATCCGCTGGCTGCCGGACTGACTCCGTCAGAAGCAGCGATTAAAAACGAAAGTGACGAAAGACTGAAAAAGATTAAATTTCTCCGCAAGCATAACGCCATTGGTCTAGCCGGAATTGAAATATCGGCGATTCCTCCCGGTAAAAAAATTCAGGCGGTCTCTATGCTTTCGGGCGGTGAGCGCGCTCTGACCGCGATTGCTTTAATTAGTGCCATTATCAGTGCCAACCCCTCTCCTTTCGTGGTCCTTGATGAAGCTGATGCCGCGCTTGACGAGGCTAATTCGGAACGCTTAGCGAAAATTCTTGATGACTTATCGAATAAAACCCAGTTTATCGTTATTACCCATAATCGCGCGTCCATGCGCCGCGCCAGTATTCTCTACGGCGTTACTATGGAAGAAAATGGCGTCAGCAAATTGCTCAGCGTCAAACTGGACGAAATAAAAAAATAAAAAAACCTTTAGATTTAGTTTAGAATATTTTTATTAGTCATCTGCTAAAATAGAAACCGCTCACCAGAGCGGTTTTTTGTTTTCTATTTAATTTAAATAAAGCTCTTACGCTATGCCAAGTAAAATCATCTCGGCCGCCCTGATTGGGCTCGAGGCGGAACTAATCGTCGTCGAAGCAGACTCGGGCGGCGGCGATTTCGGACAAATTGCTATCGTTGGCTTGCCCGATGCCTCAACCTCTGAGGCCAAAGAACGGGTAAAAAGCGCTTTGCGCAATTGCGGCCATGAATTTCCCAAACGAAAAATTACCGTCAACCTCGCGCCGGCTGAAGTAAAAAAACATGGAGCAGCTTACGATCTGCCGATCGCTTTAAGTATCCTTGCCCTAAAAAATAAATTTTCCCATGATTTTAAAAATAGTTTAATTGTCGGTGAATTATCTTTAAATGGCGAAGTGCGTCCCGTTAAAGGAATTTTAGCGATTGGCCAAAAAACGAAACTGGCGGGCATTGCTAATCTATTTATCCCCGAAGAAAATATGGCCGAAGCACGCCTGATTGCCGACCTAAAAATTTATCCTATCACATCGCTTGGCCAATTAATCGGCCACTTTAAAAGTAAAACTTTAATTGAGCCACACTTATTTGGCCCAGACGATTTATCACTGCTCACTCACGCGGAACACAAAACCCAGCAGCCCCTGCAAGAAATTGATTTTGCTCTAATTAGGGGGCATGAGAAAGCTAAGCGGGCTCTTGAAATCGCGGCTGCCGGTGGCCATAATTTACTTTTAATCGGCCCGCCCGGATCGGGCAAAACACTACTCGCCCGCGCCGTTCCGGGGATATTACCATCACTCTCGAGCGAAGAAATTTTAGAAGTAACTAATATTTATAGCATTGCCGGCGAATTAAGAAGAAACTTAGCTTTAATTTATGAGCGCCCCTTTCGCGCGCCCCATCACAGCGCATCGGGAATCGCCTTAATCGGCGGGGGCACTTGGCCCCGCCCCGGGGAAATTTCCTTGGCGCATCGCGGTGTTTTATTTCTTGATGAATTTCCGGAATTCTCGCGCCTGGCTTTAGAAAATTTACGCCAGCCACTTGAGGAGGGCCAAATAAATATCAGCCGTGCGGCCGGCTCTTTAAAATTTCCCTCCCGTTTTATCTTAATTGCCGCCATGAATCCCTGTCCTTGCGGGTATCTGGGTGATAAGAAAACTCCCTGCCGCTGTCGGGAACCCCAAATTTTAAGTTACCGTCGCCGTCTTTCCGGTCCCATTCTTGACCGGATTGATCTTCATCTCCATGTTCCGCGTGTCGATTTCGAAAAACTAAATACAGAAGCACGATCAGAAAGCTCGTCATCCGTTAAAGCGCGGGTCGAAAATGCGCGGCGCATCCAGGCACTTCGTTTTAAAAATCATCCCTGTTTACTCAACTCGGAAATGTCGAGTCATTTGACCCGCTCTTTTTGCCGTCTCGATGCTCACGCTCAGTCCTTATTAAAAATAGCAAGCGAGCACTACAATCTTTCCTCTCGCTCATATTTTCGGGTCCTAAAAATAGCCCGCACCATTGCCGATTTAGCCGCCTCGGAAGATATTTTGGCGTCTCATTTAGCCGAGTCCCTACAATACCGTCCGAAAATTGAGTAAGGATTGGAATATTAAGACTGTTTTTGTTATAATAGAAACATAAACAATAAGCAATAATATGTATAAAAAAATAACGATTTTGTTTTTGCTCATGATCTTTATTCTTAACTCCGGCTTCGGTTGTAAAACGGCGAGTCAAACCACGCAAGACGCCATGAAGCCAATTACCATAAATTACTGGCGTGTTTTTGACGGGCCAGACGCGTTTGATGAAATTATTAGCAAATACAAAGCTCTGCACCCCTTTGTTACCGTTAACTATCGTAAATTACGTTATAGTGAATACGAGGCCGAGCTTCTTAATGCGATGGCTGAAGACCGCGGCCCGGATGTTTTTTCTATCCAAAATACTTGGATGCAAAAATATCAATCAAAATTAGCGCCGCTTCCGGAATCGATTACGATGGTTTACCCCGTCACCAGCGGCACGATTAAAAAAGAAACTATTCCCGAATCCCGAACCGTAAAAAGCATTACCACTAAAGAAATCAAGGATAAATTTGTCGATGTCGTTAGTCAGGATGTAATTTTAAGTGACGGCAAAATCTATGGCTTGCCTCTTTCTGTTGATACCTTAGCGATGTATTACAATAAAGATTTATTTAATAATGCCGGTATCAGCCAAGTTCCCGCTTATTGGAACAAGGAATTTATTTCCGATGTAAAGAAACTCACAAAACAAGATTCGAAAAAGGGCTTAATCCAATCCGGGGTTGCTCTCGGCGGCAGTAAAAACATCAACCGCTACAGCGATATTCTATCAGTGCTCATGATGCAGAGCGGTGCCACGATGATGTCTGACAGTGGCCAAGTCTTATTTCAAGCCGCTCCCGCCGGCTCGAGTAGTAATACTTATAGCCCGGGCGCCGACGCCTTACGCTTCTATACCGATTTTGCCGATCCGGTTAAGGAATCCTATTCCTGGAGCAGCGATTTGCCCAACTCTCTTGATATGTTTATTAGCGGCAATCTGGCGATTATGTTTAGTTATTCTTACGACCTGGAAACAATTAAAGCTCAAGCCCCGAAATTAAATTTTTCCGTCGCAAAATTGCCCCAAATCGAAGGCACACCGCCAACCAATATTAATTTCGCAAATTATTGGGTCGAGGTTGTTTCTAAAAAAAGTCCGGTGGCGAATGAGGCTTGGGATTTTGTTCAATTTATAACCAAGGAAGAACAAGCTAAAATTTATTTAAGTAAAACCAAGCATCCAACCGCTCTGCGCTCTCTCGTAGAAACGCAAAAAGCGGATGACGAGGTTGGCGTTTTTGCTGATCAAGTTTTAACCGCCAAAAGCTGGTATCACGGCAAAAATGTTTTGGCCGCGGAAGATGCGATTGCCGAGATGATAGATTCGGTTATTAAAAACTCCAGTGATAAAATTCAAGAAATTATTAGTACGGGCGCTGCTAAAGTCCAACAGACAGTCAATTAACTATTAAATATGTTTAAAAAAATTATTTTAGGGTCCGCGCTCTCGATCATTATCGCTTTATCTTTTTCTCTACCCTTAGTCGCACGGGCGCAATCTTCGATTATTAATCCAAACGCAACTGGCGTCGGAACTACCAGTCGGCCCTACGATAATGGGGATTACTCGCTGAACGATATTATGGCAATCGCTATTGGGGCATCGCGCTGGATACTGGGCATTATTGGCTCGCTGGCTTTAATCATGTTTATTTATGGCGGCTTCACTTTTCTAATTTCCGGGGGCAGCAGTGAAAAAGTTGGCCAAGCTCGAAAAATTATTATCGCCGCGGTTATCGGTCTCTTAATTGTTTTCTCAAGTTATTTAATTATTAAATTTGTTTTGGCCTCGCTTGGTCTTAATTGGCAAGGCAGCACCACCAAGATGGAACTTACTTCCTATGTCTTTCCATCTTCCCAAAATAAAAATTCATGACCGCCTTCATACCTAAAAAAATCAGCCACACTGAAACCTGGGGAGAAAAATTACGTCAGAGTCGGCTTTTCAAAAATCTAAAAATAGAGGACATTGCCAAAAAAATTAATATTAAATCAGAATATCTGCGCGCTCTCGAAGATGAGCGCCTTGATAATTTACCATCCGGCCTTTACGGAAAAAAATTTCTTAAGGAATACGCCAACTACCTGGGCATCAGTCTTAAGGAAATATTGAAAGACTGGGATGACGAGATTCTGATGGTATCGCCCGATGACCCTTTTTCGCGAAAAATACTCGCGCGTCATAAATTTCTTATTTTTCCGAAAATAATCCGCAACTTACTGATTATCGGTGCAATCATAATTTGCTTTCTATATCTTATCTTTTATTTTAAAAATATCGTTCTGCCTCCCGATTTAACAATCACCCAGCCGGCCAACAACTTGGCAGTTACAAGTACCAGCATCGAGATAAGCGGCCAAACTGAAGTTGAGGCGGAAGTAAAAATCAACGGCGAAATCGTGCTTAATAATCATGACGGCTACTTTTCCCAAACCGTTAATTTGAAAAAGGGCCTAAATAACATCGTAATTAAGGCCAAAAAGAAATATAGCCGGGAGCAAGTCGTGACCCGACAAATCTTAGTAAACTAAATTAACGCTTATGTCTGAAAGCAAAAAAACGGTCCTATTTGACATTGATAATATTTTGCGTAAAATAACAGTGGAGGCAGGCCAAAAGACAGCCGAACTCGGCTGCGGCAATTTTGGCTTCTTTGTCTGGCCGCTCGCCAAGATGGTTGGGCGCGGCGGGCAAATTTATGCCGTTGATATTCTCAGGAATACTTTGGAAGAAATTAAACGCGAGGCCCTCAAACAAAACTTGCCACAAATAAAAACCGTCTGGAGTAATTTAGAAATATTCAAAGCCACGGCGATTGAGACCAGCAGTCTTGATAGCGCTCTGCTCGTCAATATCCTGCATCAGTCGGAAAAACGACTGGAGATACTGCGCGAAGCGATTAGACTCCTAAAAAGAGGCGGCAAACTTTTAATAGTCGAATGGGAAAATACAGACTCGCCACTCGGCCCGACGATTGAAAAAAGGGTTAAGCTTGAGTCCCTAAAATCGGCCGCTCCTAAAATTGGGCTGGAGGTAGTCGAGGAATTTGCGGCCGGCCCCTACCACTACGGATTAACACTTATTAAACTTTAATTATAAAGCTATGACGAATTTAATGACCTGGCAATTTTGGTTCACATTAAGCCCGGGTTCGCTTACTCCCTTCGCGCAAAAAAGTTTTGTCGGTCTATTAATATTATTTGTTTTTCTGGCCGTTCTCTTATTTATGGCCAAAAGACGAAGCGGCCTCTATCGCGGTTTTTTTAAACGCCTTTATACTTTTTGTCTGACCAACGCGGCCATCGGCTTAATCCTTTTATTTTTTGATTATGAATTAGTGCCTTTCTTTTCCGCCCGCTTTTGGCTCGCCCTTTGGGGCCTTGTCATGCTTGTTTGGCTGATTCTAATTTTGAAAAAATTGGGTCGTATTCCGGCTCAAAAAAAATTAAAAGAACAGGACGCGGAACTCAAGAAATATTTACCCTAAAATATATTTAAATTTTTCTTATTTAAAAAACTCTTCTTAAATAAGAAGAGTTTTTTAATTTTATGACCGATTCTAAAAATCTTGGTATTTGGGGCGAAAACTTCGCCAAAGTTTATCTCGAACAAAAATCTTATATTTTTTGCGACTCTAATTATCGCGGCCCCGGCGGGGAGATCGATCTAATATTTCGTTTTAATAAACAATATATTTTTGTCGAAGTTAAAACCAGAATTAAAACGAGTGAAAGCAGGTACGAAAACCCCTTATTAAAATGGCAAACAAAGAACTTGCAGCGCACCATTATCGACTATTGCCGGCGTCACCATATTAGCCTCGACAGTATTCGTTTGGACTTAATTTTTATTTTGGTTGACCGCACCAAGCGGCTGGCCGATATTAAACATTACCCCGATATTCTTTAATCTTGTCTTAGGGCGACACTTACTTTTTCGGCATAAAGAATAGGCGCCAGCGCAGATTTACCATATCGCGCAAAAATTTTAAAATATCTTTAACGATTTTTACCTTACTGGCTCGCTGCTTAAACCTATTCTCCACCCAATTAACCGGGACTTCTTTCAGGCGATAAGAAAAATGGAGACCGATAATAATTAGCTCCGAATCAAAATACCAAAAATCATTCCGCAGATAGGGGAGGATTTTTCGATAGGTCTCGGCTTTAATAGCTTTAAACCCGCATTGCAAATCGCTTACTTTATGCGCCAGCACCAAACGCGACATTAAGTTAAAAACACGGGAAATGAATTCGCGAAATTCGGATCTTTCGATTTTGGCTCCAGAAATCAAACGTGAACCGATGGCGATGTCTGCCCCACCTGTAACTAAGGGCATAATTAAATCCGGCAATTGTTCAGGCAAGACCGCCAAGTCAATATCAAGATAGGCCCAAATATCAGCCGCACTCGTTGCCCAGTAACTTTTTAAAGCCCGACCTCTTCCGGGAAGCGGGCTATCAATATAATCCACATATTCCGGGTATAGTTTTTTTAGGTCGCGTAAAATTTCCACCGTCTTGTCGCTGGAGCCGTTGCTAATACCAATAATCTTCCAGTTAAACGGGAAATTAGCGAGCTTACAAAAACGAAGAATTTTTAGTAAATTTTCTCGGACTATTTCGTCTTCATTTTTCATCGGCAAGCAAATTTCTACCAACATACAATTATCCATCTACATATTAATTAATCCTTCTTCAAATATATACTGGCAAAAGGATCCCTATATATTTTTTGCCACTCCGGAGAACTTTCTAAATACGTCCGGAGATAATTCGGTGTTTCGTTTTGATTTTCTTTTAGGCGGAAAATAATTTGTTCCCATTTTTTAAATTTCAATCGATCATCATGGGTTTTAATAAGTACTAATTTAATATCATACTGATTCAACTTAGCCGATAGATCAGCTTTTGGCTCGTAAAAACTAAGATACTCTTCGATTAATGTTTTCCCGGAAAAATCGGCTTGCGGTAAACGTCCGTCAATAAACAACTTTCGTTCGGGTATTTGCCAGATTAAATAACCTCCCCAATTATAGTCATTAAAGAGCCTATAATTATTATACTGCTCATTATTTTTTAAAAATAGAGTGGCCCGGCAGGGAAATTTTTCACAGTAATGGCTAAAAGGATTGTTCACCGGGCGGATAGCAATGAACTGCGCCAGGGTCGCTAAAATCAGAGTCAGCCAAATTAAATACTTTAAAATATTTTGCTTAAATATAAATTTAGCTTGCTCCAGGTCCAATAAACTTGTCAGAGCATCCGCCAAGAAAGGCAAGGCGACAACGACTAACAAGGGAAAATGCCGGCGTGAGCGAAAACTTAAAATAATAAATAAAACTAAAAGACTAAATTCCCAAAGTTTAATTTTACCTTTTTGCTGGCGATAAATTTGATATAGATATAAACCAAAAACTAATAAGGTTAATGATAAAAATAATAGCTGCCAATAATTTAGAGGGAAATAAAATTGCGGCGCCCATTCTTGAATCACGCCCATATAAAAAGTGTGGCGGTAGCCGCTTAAAAAAGAATAGAGTTCACTTCGATAAGGCGTTAAAAAAGTCAGGCCGAAAGCTAATACTCCAAGCCCGCTATAAACAAATAAATTTTTCCAATTTAAGCGTTTAATAAGTAATTGACTCCAGGGCCAAGCAAATAGCAGAACGAGTCCAATTAAAAAACTGGCGTGCATATTGGCCCACAAATAAAAAAGCGGCAGGAATAGAAATAAAAGAGGCCATTTTCTTTTTCGCGAGTAAGCGGAAATAATCCACAACTCAAAAGCCAGAAATAAGAAACCGAATTCCTGCATGCGCACACCGAAGTGGGGCAGAGAGGCAATGAGGCCGAATAAAATTAGGGTCGCCCAAAGCCAATCAGGCGCACCGGGATATTTTTTTCTGCCGACTAAAAAAATTATCAGTAACGAAACAACAATAACGAGAGCGAAGAAAATATTTAAATAAAAATAATTAAAATAATTATAAATTTGGAATGATATTAAATTCGACAACCATTCGTGATCAACCCAGTTGCCTGTAAATGTATAATTATAAATATTTAAGTGCGGAACTTGAGCACTCGCAGAAATTTCCTGACCAACTTTCAAATGCCAACCCAAATCAGGGTCTAAATAACTGAGAGAGTTGCGCAAAAGCAGCCCGAAGACGAAAAAAAAGAAAATTATCCAAAAAACTGCCCTAAAATTAATTTTTTTACCTAATATCAACATAAAAATATTTACTTATCCCCAACTATGCTTAATTTTAACATGGACGAATTTATTTGTCTTGTTTTAAATAATATGCTAAAATTAGAGATGTGAAATAATAATACAATAAAAAGAAGGGGGGTGAAATATGAAAAAAATCTCAAAACATTTAATCGCCTTTGCCATTATTTCTTTTTTAGTTTTGCCCGTTTTTGCCGTTCCGGCATTAGCGCAAACAGCTGAACAGAACACATTATTTGGCATCGACGCTGTTCATAACGGAATCGGGACTGGCCTTGCACAAGGCGACCCGAGAGAAATTATCGGCAGAATTATCAATTTCGCTCTTGGTTTCTTGGGCGTGATTGCAGTGGGCCTCATTTTATTTGGTGGCTTTAAATGGATGACTGCGGCCGGGAATGAAGATAAAGTTAGCGAAGCTAAGCAACTCTTAGGTGCTGGCGTTATCGGTTTAATCATCATTCTTGCTGCTTGGGCAATCGCAACCTTTATCATTACCCAAATTTACGGAGCAACCATGAATACAACTGGCAATTAGCCATATTAAGTGGTTCTCATCTTAAATGGGAACCGCTGCTCTGATCATAAGAATAGCTTCTGATTAGAGCAGTGCCTAAACTTACTTCTATGACCAAGAAAATAATTATCTCTTCTCTCTTTGTTTTTTGTTTTTCTCTTATTTTAGCTTTTGGCGCTCAAGCTCAAGTAACAACCAGCGATCCGCTTACCGGCTTAGATCAAACCGCCGGTGCCGTTACCGCCTTTCAAGGTCAAACTCCAGAAAAGAATTTTATTCAATCCAAGGCCGGCGATATTATTGGTATCGTTCTTTCTTTCGTCGGTGTTTTGTTTTTATTAATGATGATTATGGCTGGTATTATGTGGATGACCGCGCAGGGCAATGATCAACGCGTCACCAAAGCCAAAGACTTATTGGTTAATTCTATTATCGGTATCGTTATTGTTTTTGCCGCTTATGCCATTACGACCTTTATAGGCAACTTCGTTACGAACCAATTTATTAAATGAAGAAATTAAGCTTCAATCATAATATCTACAAAACCTTCTTTTTATGGGGTTTTTTGTTATTAGCCCTTCTCTCTTTCGCGCCGGCCAGTTCCGCCTTTAACTTTGCGGCTGATACGGGATTAAGCACAACAGGGGCAAATGCCGGTTATAACCCGAGCAACGCACCGAGCCCGGAACTCATCATCGGCGAAGTAATCAAACTTGTCCTTGGTCTGCTCGGTGTAGTCTTTCTTGCCTTTATGATTTGGGCTGGCTTAGAATGGATGACTGCCCAAGGCAACGACCAAAAGGTAGCCAAGGCAAAGCAAATGATTACGGAAGCGATTGTCGGCTTAATTATCGTTAGCGCCGCCTACGCAATCGCGTATTTTGTTATTAGTTATTTCGGCTCTAATTAATTTTTTTGACCTACTTCTATCTTATGAAAAGGCTCGTCTTCAAAATCATCTCCTTCTTCCTCTTATTGCCTGGGGTAGTTTTGGCGGACGGAACGGGTATCGGACAAGCGATGAATATTGTAAATACGACCGCTACCGATAGCGGAAGCTACAATACGAGTCGTGAACTGACGCCCATGTTGGGCAATATAATTTCGGCTATTCTTTCCCTGCTCGGCGGCGTTTTCATGATATTTATTTTTTACGCCGGCTACCTCTGGATGACTGCTTCCGGCAACGAGCAAAAAGTAGATAAAGCTAAAGAAATTTTAAAAGAATCAATTATCGGACTAATCGTCGTGCTCGGGGCCTATACGATTAGTTATTTTGTTATTAAAATACTGGGCCCGCAACTTAACTTTTAATTCTATGCGCAAACATTTGAGTCATCTCGCCCCCCTCTTAATTTTAACGGCCCTTTTAATCCTGCCTTATTTCGTTTTTGCTCAAAGCACAAACACAACAACGACTGGAGATGATACTTCCATGCTGGGCAAATTGAATACCGTCGCCGGTAGCGGTGGCTACAATATTAATGTTGAACAGGCCGGACTAATGGCCACCGTCGGCATAATTATCCAGGCGGCGATTGGATTGCTCGGTGCTATTTTTCTAATTATTATGGTCGTCGCCGGCTATCAGTGGATGACCGCTTCTGGCAACGAGCAGAGGGTAGAGAAAGCCCAGAGCATGATTAAACGCGCCATTATCGGACTTGTTATTACCCTTTCCTCTTATGCTATCTGGTCATTTATTTTTCAAAAATTAATCTTGCGCGCTTAATATTTCACACTATGAAAAAATTGATTAATATTATTGCCGGTCTATCGCTACTCTTTATCCTTGCTTCAACCACTTCCGCCCAATTACTTGACCCAAACAGTGAGGCCGGAAAAAAATTAGACACTAATTCAAGTTTAATCGCGACGACGGCCGGCTTGGGACAAACTTCACTCGGCTCTTTGATATCAACAATTATTCAAGCCGCGCTCGGTCTGCTCGGTGCGATTTTTGTTGTCTTAATGATTGCCGCCGGTTTCCAGTGGATGACCGCAGGCGGCAATGAAGCCCAAGTAAAAAAAGCTCAAGACACGATTAAAACCGCGATTATCGGTTTGGTTATCGTCGTGGCCGCTTATGCGATTACTTATTTTGTCTTTAAATATATTCCTTTTAGCGGGGCCGGCGCTCCGCAAGGAACTTCAAGCGGCGTGCATTAAATAAACGAGCAAATCTAAATTTAGATATGAAAAAAGAGCAACTGTGTGAGTTGCTCTTTTGTTAAGTGTTTTATTCACTTAACTAAAACCTGGGTTGGTAGGCCCACCAATGACAGGGGGCGCCGTCATACTTTGTGATAACAGCATCAACTGTAAATTTTGACGGCGTGCCAATTTGGCGAGAACCATTCCAAAATGTTACTTCGTAAGTTCCTGGGATTAATTTTTCTTCAATAATTTTTCCCGGACCTATCAAAAGCTCCTTGTTTTCGCCACCATCCAATGATTTAAATCTAAAGATCACGGGAACAAAATACTGATTGGATATAATTCCCATAAATCCTGACGAGTCTCCATAAACAGGGTTATTTTCCAGTTTACGGAAAGTCAGGTCTTCGCGTTTTGCAGAATTATACTCAATTCTTTCTTCACGATTAGCGTTTAAATCTTGATGTCTGGCATCAAATCCGCGATCGCGCATGCGTAGTTCTTTCGGACTCAATTCCGTCGGAACTTTAGTATCCGTAATGTACGCCTGAAATATGGCGTTTTTTTCGGCTTCAAGCTTTATGATTTGCGCAGCTAAAGCATCACGCTCAACTTTTTTCCCCGAGTATTTACTGAAAGTTTTTTGTTTTTTCAGTAATACATTAAGCGCGGTCATCTTTTGTTTTACTTCAATCTTCTGAAGTTTTCTACCGGTTTCAGTCTCCGGTTTTTCAGACTCAATTGAGTCAATCTCCAGCGTTGCTTTCTTTATCCCCGCCGAGTAATCGACGAGATTAACTAGACGCGAATCAATGCGGGCGATTGTTGCCTGTTTTTCGCGAATCGCGGCATTAATATCATCGATCTTTTTTTGATCGCTGATGGTGTTTTGAGCGAACACGGCGCTACCGAGCATTACCATACTAATGATAATCCCAGTCAGATACAGATTTTTTCTCATGATTGGTTTCGTTTTTGTTTTTATTTTTTGTTTGTTTTTATTTCATTGTTAAAGAGCTTCGAAATCTGCTCTATTTTTTCATATTAATCACCTTGACTAATAAATTATTATATCACAAATACTAAATAATGTCAATGACTTGTCCCCATGCGAACCTTGACTTTTTAATGCCCATATGATACAGTAATCAGTCAATAAAATCCCTGCTTTAATAATATCTAATATGATAGAGTCGGGATTTTTTATTTGGCTAATATTAAACAACTATGAAAATAATGCAAATCATTCGTGAGGAGATCGTCCCCCTCAGTAGAAAGCAAAACATCGTTTTAGCTACTATTATCGCGTGTATTTTCCAATTTACTCTTTTTTTCGCTCCCGCCCTGGCCAACCAAGCCGTTCAGGAAGCACAGGCCGCAGGACTTGACCAGGAAATGATGGTTTCTAACGATTCCATGACCAAGGATACCCACATGGACTTGGAAGCAGCTAAATTAGCAAGCACCAACGCTCCGGTTGCCCTGGCAAGCAGTTCCCCCGTGATTGCACCAGTCGCCGATATTGAGCTTATAAGTGAAACGAGTGCGGCTACCGGTACCACCGCTGTTAAAGTCGATAAAGTATTAAAAGAGAGCGTCCATACCATGACCGCTTATAATTCAGAAGCTGGGCAAACTGATAATAGTCCCTGTATAACCGCCAATGGCTTTAATGTCTGTGAGCACGGGATTGAAGATACTATCGCCGCCAATTTTTTACCGATGGGCACTAAAGTTAAAATTCCCGAATTATATGGTGATCGCATCTTTATTGTCCGCGACCGTATGAACCAAAAACATCCCAACCGAGTTGATGTCTGGATGAAGAACCGGAGCGATGCCTTAAAATTTGGCGTTAAAGTCGCAAAAATTCAGATTATCGAATAAGTGAAGAAAATAATTTTTAAATGAGCATAAAAAAACACCACCTTTCGTAGGCGGTGTTTTTGTAATATTATACTTTGCAAGATGAGCTCTAGAAAAATAGACTTAGTAAACCGCGGCTCCTTCTGATTTGTTTTTCTTTATTCGCGATGGCGATAGTGGTTGCAATAACCGTGTCGGGATTTAAAGAAATACTGTCTATTCCCTGTTCGACAAGGAACTCGGCAAAATCAGGAAAATCGCTCGGTCCTTGCCCGCAAATTCCGACTTTACGGCGATATTTTTTCGCGGTCTTAATTAAGCTTTTAATTAATTCCTTAACGGCCTCATTTTTTTCGTTAGAAACACCAGCTACCGTTAAAGTTCCACCTGAGTCGCGATCAATACCAAGGGTCAATTGGGTTAAATCATTAGAACCAATAGAGAAGCCATCAAATATATGGCAGAACTTTTCCGCCAAAATTATATTCGACGGAATCTCCGCCATCACATATATTTCCAAACCATTTACTCCGCGCTTCAGACCATTTTCCGCCATAATTTCCTGAACCTTCTTACCTTCTTCAATAGTTCGACAAAATGGGATCATTACTTTGAGATTTTTTAAACCCATATCTTCCCGAACTTTTTTAATTGCTTGGCATTCAAGCTTAAAAGCCGGTAAAAACTCGGGGGAATAGTAACGACTGGCACCGCGGAAACCGATCATCGGATTAGACTCGACCGGTTCATACGCACTCCCGCCGATTAGATTCGCATATTCATTGGATTTAAAATCACTTAAACGGAAAATGACGTCTTTCGGATAAAAAGCGGCGGAGATTCGCGCCATGCCCTGGGCGAGGCGGTCCACAAAATACTGAGATTTATTTTTGTAGCCGACTGTCAATTTATCAATTTCTTTCTTGGCGGTCTGGTCCTTGAGTTTGGCGTAATTAATGAGAGCCAGGGGATGTATTTTAATATAATTATTAATAATGAACTCCATGCGCGCTAAACCGACACCGTCATTAGGAATAAAAGAAGTTGAAAAAGCCAAATCAGGTTCGCCAATATTCATCATTATCTTTGTTTTTGGTTTTTTTAAATTCTTAATATCGGTTTTTTCAACTCTAAACGGCAGCTTGCCTTCATAGACGTAGCCATCTTCGCCCGAGGAACAATCAATAGTCAGCGCCCGTCCGCTCTTAACTTTAAGAGAAACATTTTCGGTGCCGACAACGCAGGGAATTCCCAGTTCGCGCGACACAATCGCGGCATGGCAAGTCCGCCCTCCTTTATCAGTAACAATAGCAGACGCAATTTTCATAATCGGTTCCCAATCCGGATCCGTCATATCGGTAACTAATACTTGGCCTGGTTTAAAGGAATCAATATCTTTGACGCTCATCATTCGATTGGCAATTCCGGCCCCAATTTTATCACCGACACTTTGCCCCTTGGTAATAAGCTTTCCTTTTTTTTCTAATATATAGTGTTCAATTACTTGCCGATTTTTTTGGCTCTGAACCGTTTCCGGTCGTGCCTGAGTGATAAAAAGCTCATCATTTCGACCGTCCACCGCGAATTCAATATCCATAGGCCGATGGTAATGTTCCTCAATTATCATCCCCCATTTAGCCAACTGCCTTACTTGCTTATCGCTGAGCGATGCTTTAATCTGATCGGCGGGAGCAAGAGGAACATTCTTTACCGGATTCTTACCCTTAAGATCATAAATCATCTTAATATTTTTCTTGCTCAAATTGCGGGAAATTATCGCGCCGGTCGGTTTAAAAACATAAAACTCGTCCGGAGTAACATGACCCTGCACAATATTTTCCCCTAAACCGAAAATAGAATTAATGACGACCGCGTTCTTGAATCCCGATTCCGTATCAATCGTAAACATCACGCCGGAAGAGCCAAGGTCAGAACGCACCATTTTTTGCACGCCAACAGAAAGCCCGATCGAGAAATGGTCAAATTTCTTATCAACCCGATAAGAGATTGCTCGGTCAGTAAATAAGGAAGCAATACATTTTTTAACCGCCAAAAGCAAATCTTTCTCCCCGGTAACGTTAAGATAGGTTTCTTGCTGGCCGGCAAATGAAGCGTCCGGCAGGTCTTCGGCCGTTGCGCTGGAGCGGACAGCCACGTCAATATTTTTAACCTTATAGGTCGCCGCCAATTTTTTGTAGGCCTCACCAATCGCTTGCGAAAAATCCTTCGGTAATTCAGCGGCAATTATAATTTTTCTGATTTCTGCACCGCGTTTCATTAAGTCTTTAACATCCTTAGTGTTCAAACCTTTAAGAATAGCCTGAATCTTTTTCTTTAAGCCGGTTGAATCCAAAAAATAATGGTAGGCTGAAGCCGTAGTCGCAAACCCGTTCGGTATCCGTAAACCTTTTTTTACTAAATGACCATACATTTCGCCGAGCGAGGCATTTTTACCGCCGACCTGGGGTACGTCTTTGATGCCTAATTCCGAAAAAAAATGAACAAATTTATTTTTTAACATAATCGTATGTATTCTTATTTTATTTTATTTTTATGTTTTTATTATAACACATTCTTTACATTATAAAAATAATTGTTTAAGATAGAAATACGAAAAGAAAGTAAAAATTCGGCGGGCGTGGCGAAACTGGTAGACGCACTAGCCTTAGGAGCTAGCGGGGCAACTCTTGAGAGTTCGAGTCTCTCCGCCCGCACAAATAACAATGGCTTTTAGTCATTGTTTTTGTTATAAAAACCAGTTGCTCGCCGGCTCTAAACTTGCTAAAATTTAAACATGATCAATTGGCTCCACAACTTTGAACCCCGGGCGATATTATTTGCCTTTGGCCCCCTCCAAATTCATTGGTATGGTTTATTTATGGTTATTGCTATTTTGTGCGCCCTCTTCCTTGGTCTTAAGCTGGCCAAGTACTATCACATAGATTCGGACAAGCTGTTTGATCTCGCTTTCTGGCTCATAATTTTTGGTCTTATCGGCGCTCGGATTTATGATGATTTATTACAGCTTCCTTATTATCTTGCTCATCCGCTCGATTCGATAAAAATTTGGCAGGGCGGGCTGGCTATTCACGGCGCTATCATCGCCGGACTAATTACTATTTATTTTTTTGCGCGGCGTCATAAACTATCACTCTTAGCCCTGATATCAGTTTTGCTACCTGGTCTGGCCTTAGGTCAAGCCATCGGTCGCTGGGGTAATTATTTTAATCAAGAAATATTTGGCTTACCGACCTCCCTACCTTGGGGAATCCCGATCGCGCTAATCAACCGCCCCTACGCTTATTTAAGTTCAACTTATTTCCAACCAACTTTTTTATATGAGAGTCTCGGATGTTTTCTGATTTTTCTTATTCTTCTGGGCGCAAATATCTATTTGATCAAAAAAAATAAGCTGAGTGATTTTTATTCTGTTTGGCTCATCGCCTTTTATATGGTATCATATTCGATACTAAGATTTTCACTTGAATTCATCCGCCTGGATGAGGCGCCAAGTTTTTTGGGACTGCGTTGGCCGCAGCTAATGAGCTTGATAATTATCATAGCCTCGGTCCTGCTATTAATTTTTAATCCTCATGCCAAAACGAAAAATAACTAACACGACAAAACGTTTAAGTTTATTGATTTTGTATTTCCTCGGCTTTGTTTTGGCTATTTCTTCGGCACTACCCGCCTATATTCAATCGAATTTTTTAGCGGAATTCGTCAGTTTGCGAACTTTGAGCTTTTTCTTTATTTTTGCCAACACTATTACCGTCTTTTGTATTGTTAGTTTTCCGAAACTGATTAAGTCTCTCAGTAATTTTTTTCTGACTAAGGTTATTTTAGTTATTCATGGCGTTGCCCTGCTCGGGTTGGTAGTGACAAGCGGCCCGCTATCCGCATTTTTAGCCGTCATTCTCTTTACCATATCCACCAACTTGCTCTGGATAAATATGGATGTCCTAATTGAAACTTTTTCTAATAACAAATCAACCGGGCGCACCCGAACGGTATATTTTACTTTTATTAATTTGGGCTGGATTATCTCGCCCTCGCTCGCCGGCTACCTGATTAAACTTGGCGACTACCAATTACCCTTTTTAATCGCTGCTTTTTTAACGATACCAGTTTTTTTAATTTTTCTTTACCAGGGCAGGCTCTTGAAGGAGAAGGTTATTTATTCACGCGAAAAAATAGCAAGCGTTATTAAAAAGACATTAAAAAATAGAAATTTACGCGGTATTTTCTTTGTCTCTTTGCTGCTTCAGCTATTTTATAGCACTGCCGTCGTCTATGTGCCCATATATCTTTTTCAAAATCTCGGCATGAGCTGGCAGTCATTAAGCCTGATCTTTTCTATTATGCTTATTCCCTTCTTATTATTTGAAATTCCGGCCGGCATATTGGCCGATAAATATATCGGTGAAAAAGAAATCCTATTTTTAGGTTTCTTTATTCTCGTAGCCTCGTTATTTCTCTTTTTTTACATCTCGGTTTCAACTTTCTGGATTTGGGCCCTGGTATTATTTATGAGCCGCATCGGGGCTGCACTTATCGAAGCCATGAAAGAGACTTATTTCTTTAAAATAGTAGACGCCAAAGACGTGGGATATATTAATATTTTTCGCACAACCGCGCCCCTCGGCTATATTATCGGGCCGGCAATTGCCGTTTTAACCCTTACCTTTCTGCCTTTAAACTATTTATTTTTGATTATCGCTATAGTTAGCTTATCCGGTTTTGCTTTTGTCGCCTCGATTAAAGATACGAAATAATTGACTTTAGAACGTTTATTTTATAAGATATAGCGGTAAACTTATTCCCTGCGGGTATCGTATAGTGGTTATTACCTAAGGTTTCCAACCTTATGAGAGGGGTCCGATTCCCCTTACCCGCTCAAAATAAAAAGGGCAAGCGAAAGCTTGTTCTTTTTATTTTGACAAGACTATGAAGGGGAATCGGACAGACGGCGAGCGAGTGAGGCGGAATTCCCCTTACCCTCTACTTTGTTTCATCCTAATTAATAAAACTATAGCTATGATTAAAAATACAAAATGCAAAAAGAAATCAGTCGGATTTAAATTAAAAACGAATAGTTCGCCGGCCTCTCTGATTAAAGTTCCGCCGCTAAGTATAAAGGACCAGCCCAGGACGATAATCATAAACATGATCAAGCCATAATAAACTTGTTTCGTGAAACGATTAAAAAGCAGTAATAAACCGGCGATAATTTCAAATATAATCATTAAAGGTGCTAAAAATAAGGGCAAACGCAAAGCGGAGAATTCTTCCGTCGCCGCACCAGGATTAAAAATTCGAAAAATCCCAGCCGACAAAAAAACGACGGCCAAAAACAAGCGTAAAATTTCCGTCGGTTCCGCGCGGAACTTTTTTATTTTAAAATTTTCCAAAATCATATTTTACAATACTTTTTTTAATACGAAAATTAAATAACGTATAGACGGCCATCAGTCCCCATTTTAAACCCACTTTCAACGCGCCCTCTTTTAGAAGCCGCCGCGATGAATATAGCAGTCGGCAAGATTTTATCATCCGAAATTTTCCCAAGCGGGATAAGCGATAGCAGTAATCATAATCCTCCGCCAAGAAAAGCCCAGTATCAAAGCCCTTGATTGCTTCGTGCGCTTCACGGCGCGCAACAATACCGGCTCCGATTGAGGCGGGCGCAAAAAATTGTCGGGGGTAGCAAAAAATATTATATAAAAACGAGTAAATATTATAAGCGGGACGATTAGGATTAAATTTTATGTAAAAACCAGCGCCACTCAATTTTCGCTCATAAAATTCCGCGATCACTTTTTCCAAGAAATCGGCTTGTAACATTGTATCGGCATCCAAAAAAACCAACACGTCTCCCTGGGCGACTGCCGCGCCATTATTTCTTTGCCACGCGGGATGATGGTGTTCCGTGTCGCTAACAAAACGACAACCATAGTCGCGCGCAATCGCTTGGGTGTTATCTTTTGAGCCGCCGTCGGAAACAATAATCTCATAGTCGGAAAATTTTTGTTTTTTGATTGCCTCTAACAGCAAGGGTAAATAATGTTCCTCGTTTAAAGTTGGGATTATAATTGAAATCATAAATTATTTAAATAGGGTTCGCGCGAGTTCCCAATAAGCCTTGTCGCCGTTCTTATACTGATAGTACCACCATTCTACCCCCCAAAGATATGCTTTATTAAAATTCACATTTATGGCAAATTGCAGATTAGCTCTAAACTGTTCGAGATTAAATGATTTAGCCGCCTCTTCCGGCGATAAATATATCATATTTCCCTCAGGCACCCAGGGCTCGGCCTGAAGTTCTATAATATACCGATTTTGGGGCTTTATACCGGCCAGATAAGCCTTTAAATTGTAAAACCAGGCAGGAATGGGATAGCGGAAATAACCGGTGTAAGGGCCCCAGACAACCCGATAAAGCGTGCTGCCGAACCAGTCGCCATATTTAGCCTCTTTTTCCCACCAGCTCAGTTCTCCTGTTGCGGAAACCATTACCGGACGATTGTCTAATTTTTTTACAGTTGCGAGCTCGGCCTTAAAAAAATTTTCGTCACTCGGGGGGCACACGCCGAAGGCATTAAAGAAAGGCTCGTTTTCAAGCTGCCAAGCGACTATGCTTGGCTCATCTTTATAATGATTAACAACTTTATCTAACATTCTAAGTGCGTTCGCCTGGGTTGCTGCCAGGCTTTTCTTTTCCGCCCATTCCGGCGCGTGGCATTCCGGCCAACGTGGTAAACGCCAACCAATATTAGCAATAAATTTTACGTTTCTTTTTGCGCCTTCGGAAATAATATAATCATAGTCCGAAAAATCATAAACTCCACTCGCGGTCTCGATTTGGTCCCAATAAATCGGCAGTCTTATCTCCTTAACGCCCAAGTCATCAATAATCGCTAAATAAACTTCACGCCAATCGAGGCCCAGCTCCGAAGAAAATTTAGTGGAGAAGGTTACTCCGAAGTATCCCGTTCGATACTCTAAGTTCTGCCGCCAAGGGAAATTCGTCGCTAATTTAAAAAAATAAAAAAATAAAAAACCAATTAAAATTGGAATAAGTAGCCAAAGCATAATTTTAAATTTACGCTGACTTAATTTTGTGCGCTTATAGTGCTCTTTTTTTTTCATATCAAACCATTATAAAATATATTCCCAAACCAATGACGCCAACCGCAGCGGCTTTTTGCAAAAAGCTACGCCAGGAAAATTTTTCTTTAAGTAATTTAGGAGACAAAACTGCCAAAATCGAACTGAGAATAATAATAAACGCATATTGCACTCCCTGGAAAGCATTAACCAGCGCAACCGAACCAAGAAAAATCGCGTAGTTCTGCAAGACGAATCCCAAAGAGCCCATAATCTGGTTAAAGAAAACTAACACCTTATGTTTATTATGTTTCGGTTTCTGGAAAGCACCGAATATTTTTTCCCGATCTCTTTTGCGAATTAAAAATAACAAAACGAAAATAGCCGCCCCCAACCTATTCCAAATAAAGGCGCTCGCAAAAGGTTGGGCGCTATAAGTATATTTAGAAGCTATAAAATATACTGAGTAGGCCAAGGCGGCAAACAGGGCAATAAGCAGGGAGCCCGATTTAATGTTTTGCGTTATCCTTAACTTAAGCATGAGGCGGGCAAACAAGTTTTTATCTTTGGGGAGTAAGGCAATTATAAGTGAACCGGAAATTAAAGTGGCAAAACCAAACCACTCCAAGGTTGAAAAGTGTTCTTTAAAAAACACCATCGAGAATATAATGGAAAAAATTGGTGTGAGCGCGCCCACAAAGACGAGAGTCTGAGAAGCTTCACCGCGCCTTAGCGCCTCGTATAAAAGCCATAGGGCAACGGCAAAAACAGCGCCACTAAGCAAGTCGAGAATTAACCAATAAAAACCCGGCCACTGTAAAAGCCAGGGAGCGGCGACTACGACTGAGGCACCCATCAGACAGGCAATAAAAGCATAGGCCTGGCTGCTTGAAACCACGTTATCCACCAAAAACTTATCGAATAAATTGGCGCAGGCCAGAAAAAAATAGGCTAAGAGGGCAACCAGAATCCAAGACATAAATAAAAAATAAATAATTAATCGCTAATTATCTTCTCAATATTGTAAGCACCCATTTGCTCGGCATTCAAATATCCGTCCATCGCCGCGCGTGCCAGTCTTCCCGACTTCAAAAAATCAGGCAACCACTCGTCAACGTATTTCGGATCAAGGCTATCAACGCCAGCGCCGATTGTTTGGAGCCACTGTCGGTTATAGTCTTCCTGCGAACCGACCGGCACTGACATAATAATTGGCAATCCTAAAGCACAATAGAAAGAAAGCTCCGAGGGCTTTGTCCAAAGTATATCCGTTTCCCGTAAGCTCAAATTAAATTTTTTGAAATATTCAATTTTATCGGGCGCGTAGATTATGCGCACCTTAGTCCCTTCAGTCAAATTATTAAGCCGCAGCTGTTCTAAAAAATATTGCCGTACCTCCGGACGATTGCCGGCAATTAAGTTAAGCCGCAATTGTCCCGCTTTAATTTGAGGTAATAATTTATTCAAAATTATACCGCCAATTTCTTTTTGCGCACCGGCACCGCCCACAGCAAAACTTAAAGTAAGCGGTCTCGTCCCTGCTTCCGCCTTTTCATCAGATTCCGGCAAAACATTTTCTATGAGCGACTGATAAAGATCCTGATAGCGTCCCGATGGGTCAAGTAGTTTAACGCGCCGTGCCAAATCATTTTCTAAAATTTCTTTATTTGCGCCCACGTTTTCTTTCGGCAAAGGGAAACCGCTGATTATAATATTTTCCGATTTTACTCCGTACATTAAGAATCTTTCTTTTACTTTTTCACTTGGCACTAAGAATTTAGTACGACTATTTTTTGGGTCGAGCGGCGCCCAGGCGCGTGAAGCATCTGTATCACAGACTAAGCAATAAATATCTCCTTTATACTGATGGTATTCCGCAATATAGGCGGCTACAAAAAAAGTCGTTAAGAATGGTAAGCCACTGGAATTTAGCTTGCTAATTAGATGTTTCCCCAAGCCGGCTCGAATCGCCCGAAAAAAAAATTTTTGTTGGGTCGACTGGGCGGACAAATCTCGAAACGGATAAAAGTTTCCGATTTTTTGAAAGTTATCCATTATTCTAAAAACGGCCGGCCCTAAAATAGGAACTTTTTTAAAGCGCGATATTCTCTCGTACGAGCGCAAACTATTAATCCAATATTTCTTTTCCCATTCGGGAATGCCGGGGTAATTATTTATAGTAATAATCTCGCCGCCGGACAAATCAAGGAGCGGGTAAGCCGCCCGCTGATGGCCGTAACCCATGTCGGCTGCAATTAAATTAATGCTCTTTGTTGTCATAATTACATTATAGCAATAATTAATAGTTCTTGGCGACAAAAGATTGCCCGGATTTTAATTGTAGATATTGATAGGCGCTTAAAGCGGCGACCGTTGCCTGCCCCATAGCAATGGTGATTTGCTTGAACTCGCAATCGGTCACATCTCCCGCCGCAAATAAGCCCGGAGTTTTTGTTTGTGTCTTGCTATTGGCTATAATCTGATTTTTTTCGTTGCGATCCACAAATTCCGCCACGAGGTCGGTGCTGGCAATGCGCCCAACCTCAATAAAGACGCCATCCAGCGCGATTTCACGTTCCTTATTAGTTAGCACATCGCGGACCACTATTTTTTCGACATTATCCTTCCCCGCTATTTGTTTTAATTCACTATTTAAGCAAATCTCGATGTTAGTATGCGATTTAACTTCCGCGACCAAAGCATCAAATGCCTTAAAGCTGGGTCCATGATGGACAAGATAAACCTGACTCGCAATTTTTGATAATACTTCTGCCGCGTCAAGCGCCGAGTTCCCTCCACCTATCACCGCCACTGTTTTCTGGCGAAAAAAGGGGCCATCGCAATTGGCGCAATAAGAAACACCGCGACCGGTAAATTCCATTTCACCATCGACTGCCAAGCGACGCGGCGACAAGCCCATGGCCACAATCACCGTTTTGGCCTCGAATGTCTCTTTATTGGTATGAAGCAAAAAAGTCCCCTCTGTTGTTTGTTCTACCCTCTTAACTTCATCATCTTTCATTTCTACCCCGGAATGTAAAGTTTGATCTTTAAACTTCGTTATTAATTCGAAGGCCGGTATTTTTTCAAATCCAGGATAATTTTCTACATCGCTCGCCCAAACCATTTGGCCACCCACCTCTTTACCAATAATTAAAGTCTTCATTTCACGCCTGACGGCGTATAGGCCCGCTGTCATTCCTGCCGGGCCTGAACCGATTATAATTAAATCGTACATAAATAATAATTTAAATAAATTACCATTTAATTATAAATTGATTTAGACCTAAAAGCAAACTGAGTCTAAGGCTGTTTAAGGTCGGCGTATTTATTTTTTTATTTAAATGTTAGTAATTAAATTCGACATACGAACAGCTTATGCACACTTTATCCGAAACCGTAATTATGCTAATATTAGTTAATATATTAACTTCGGTCTACAAAATTGTAGACTTAAATAGCTTCCCTGTTGATTACTTTATTTGATCCCAAATTATATTTGACAATCTCCAAAATTTGGCGGAATATACTAATATACAATTAGCAAAATGGTCTTTAAAAACTTAGTAAATTTTTTTCAGGGGCTTATTGAATACCGTGACTTTATTGAGCACGGACACTTCACTTCCGTTAGTATAGTTGTTTTAATTGCTTTACTAACGGCTATTATTCAAGCCTGGGGAATGCTTAAACAGAGTAAAAAGATTTGGCAAAATCAATCCGGCGAAACACTGCCATTAACTTTCTTTGCCTTTCAATTTTTTTACTTCATGTCGTATCTTATTTACGGAATTAAAATTGGCAGCGGATCGATAATCCTAAATAATTTGGTCGGATTCTTTTTCCTACCAATTATTGCAGGGTTAATCAAGTTTAAGCTGAAGGAAAATGGTAGCTTCAGAAAAGAGCTCCTTTTTTCGCCATTTTTTGTTTTAGTAATTCCCTGCATACTCTTCATTAAAGAGGAGTGGTCTCTACTGGTTGTTCTCGTCTTAGCTTTGTTTGTATTTACCCATCTTGTGCGCGAATTATTTCGTACTAAAAAAGTACGTAACATTGAGCCGAGGTTTATTCTTTCAATCATTGCCGGTTCAAGCATTTGGCTATTTTACGGATGGAAGATTGGCGATTTTGGAATTGCGATTTCAAGCGGGACAACTATTATCGGTGGTATGTTTTTTTATTACTATTACCGTCGATTTAAAAGCCAAGACACATTTTGAAGCTCGATTTAAAATATCGGGCTTTTTTAATAGATAGAGTAACTTGGTCACGGTCGCTAAGTCTCGCTTGTTCGCTAAAATCGCGAACTGCGCTCACTAAGCGCCCCGACCCGGCCTCGGCGGCGCACAAGTGCGCATCGCCTCCGGCATTCAAGTCCCTTATTTCAAATCAATCAATTTAAAAGACCTCACGCAGGTGAGGTCTTTTAAATTGTGGACCATAAGGGACTCTCTCGCTTGCCGCCGCCAGAAGCGCGGCGGCTTCGCTCGTCCAGGGTTGGCGTCCAACCCGCCCCCGGCGGGTTGTCCGACGCTCGATAGCTCGTCTCGTCTTCCGACTCGACTCGCATCTCGCTTCCAACCAGTTCAAGTCCCCAAAGCACAATATAAAAGCCCCACTTTGTGGGGCTTTTATATTGTGGACCATAAGGGACTTGAACCCTTGACCTCTTCCATGCCATGGAAGCGCTCTAGCCAACTGAGCTAATGGCCCTTATACAAATTGTTCCTTAAGGAACAATTGGCTCTCTTTAAACATTAGCATACTGAAACTACCCTAAGATTATAGCTAAATCAGCGTGTATGTCAATAGCAGTCAATACTAACAGAATAATACAGATTTGTCAAATAACAACAATATATTACTAATATTAGCATAATAATTACTAATAATAGCTAACAACGTGTCCTCGCCAGGAATTGAACCTGGATCTAGAACTTAGGAGGTTCTTGTTCTATCCGTTGAACTACGAAGACCAAATTTCGCCTATTTGAGCCATTTAATAGAGCTCCAACGACTCTTTGCCACTGCCCATATTTTAGCTTACAGCGCAAATATTATCAATGATTATTCTTTGACATTAACGATTGATTGGCCTAAAATTAAATCATAATCAATCCTCTAAATAAATTTGTAAATCTTTATGTTTACCAAGGAAAACAAATTAGAAAAAATCAAAGACGCCGAGACCATTATCGGTGCCTCTATCAAAGTTAAGGGAAATTTTCAGGGGCAGGGAAACATTATAATCGAAGGCGCGCTTGAAGGCTCAATAAAAACCAATGCCAACCTATACATTGGCGAAAGCGCCAGGGTAACGGCTAACGTGGAGTCGAAAGATGCCGCCATTAACGGCGAAGTTCGCGGCAGCATTAAGACGCGCGGCTACTTAGCACTCGGCGGGACCGCTAAAATTTACGGTGATGTTCAGTACGGAGAACTTTCAATTGAGAAAGGGGCGATTATTAATGGGCAACTATTAATGGTCACTGATGATCACCGTCATACAAAAAAAATTGACGACGAAAGTGCGGAAGTTGAAAAACAGTAAAGCGTTTTCAGAAAAACTATGCACGTCTATATATACGACGAATATTTAAATAAAGCCAAACACAATCGTGCTCTCAATCGCCTTGAAATTCGTTTAACCGATCTCGGCCTCAATGGTAAAATTATCCGACTCGGCGGAATCAAGAATATAAAGGGAACTATCCAAAATGAAATAAAACTGGGTGCAAAAACCATTATTGCTGTTGGCAATAATCAAACAGTAAATAAAATTATCGGTTCCATTATCGATACGGAAATATATGGCGATTTCCAAAAAAAGACACTCCTTGGCTTGATTCCAATCGGCGATGATAATTCTATCGCTTCTTCTTTTGGCATTAAAAACATTGATGAAGCCTGCAATATATTACTTGCCAGACGCGTGGAAAAAATTGATTTAGGCATGATCGGAAAATACTATTTTCTTAATCAGGCAACTATTCAAAGCGCTGGCACGACTTTAGAAATAGATGATTACAGTTTAGAAATCGAAGACAAAGGGGAAGTGCGCATAATTAATTTATTAAGTGACCAAAGAGAAACTATCAAATCAAACCCGCACGATGGCAAGCTTGATATTTTAATTAGAACACGCCGCCGCGACGAATCGATCATTACCGTTAATAAATTAAAAATTACTAACGCCGTGGAAAAATTGATAGTCGATGGAGTTTTCGAAATAGAGACACCGGTAGAGATTGGCATTATGCGCGACAAAGTAAATGTTATCGTCGGCAAAGACCGATCTTTCGAATAAAAAAAGACCGACTTAAACGGGTAGGCAAGAAAATTTCTTCTAGGCACTTTCGAGCGCAATGCCGGAAAAACCCTAGCAAGAAAATCCCCATGCTTGTCGTGCCTGACCCGTTTAAAGCGGTCTTTTTAAATACAAAACTTATTGCTTGACTGACTATGTAATATATCACAAGTAGATATACTTGTCAATAGTTTTATCCACAGCTTATGAACAGCAAAAAATCCCCGATTTGGGGATTTTTTATATGGATTAAACGGCCGAACTAAATATTATTACTTAAACCTTAATAACTACAGGCAAAACCATCGGGCGGCGCTGAGTAGCCGTAAAGAGGAATTGTCCGATTTCGTTTCGAATTTTGTTCTTTATATAGTCATCATCCGCTGCGGACATCGGGTTTTTATCTTTAACGATCTTTTTTACTTTCATCCGCGTTTTTTCGATCAAGTCACGATTTTCCTTCATGTAGATAAAGCCACGCGAAATTAAATCGGGGTTGCCGATGATGTCGCCTGTCTTCGCGTCTATTGTTGCAATTACCACAATCATACCGTCGTCGGCCATCATGCGGCGATCACGCAGGACGATTTCGGAAACATCGCCAATTCCAAGTCCGTCAACCATCACATAATCCGTATTCGCTTTTTCTTTAAGAACAAGCGCCTTGTGGTCTCTCTGGAATTTTATAATTTGTCCATTATCAAGTACACTAATCTGGTCTTCGCGGAAACCTTCACGCAAGGCCAATTTCTTAGCCTCGACAAGCATATAGTGGTTAGCGTAAACCGGTAAAAAATAATCGGGTTTAATCTGATGAAGAATATTTTTTATATCTTCGGCATTTGCATGGCCACCGGAGTGAACATCCATAATACTGCTATGAATAACGTTATCGCTTAAACGATAAAGCTGATCTTTAACTTTTTGGACCGAGCGCTCATTGCCGGGAATAACCGAGGAAGAGAAGACGACGACGTCTGACTTCTTTATCGTTACGTAACGGTGATTACCGTTAACAATGCGGGAAAAAACGGCGTTTGACTCACCTTGGGCTCCCGTACATATAATTAAAATTCTGTTTTCCGGATATTTATGAATATCTTCAATCGGAATTAAAATATTTTTATGAGCCGGGATATAACCAAGTTCTTGTGCGATTTTGACATTTAACTTCATGCCATAACCATCAAGCGCTACTTTCTTGCCGATTTTGGCCGCATACTCCAAAAGATGGGTAATACGTTCCAACTGAGAAGCAAAGGTACCGATAATCACTCTGCCCGGGGCTTCGCTAATTAATTTTTCCAAATTATTTTGCGTTGTTCGCGCCGGAACTCTTTCCTTAGAATAGGCAACGCCTAAGCTTTCTAACATCAAAATCCGCGGTGAAGGGAGGAGAGCTAAGTGCTCATAACCAACAACCGCTCCTTCAAGCGGGTCAGATTCCATCATCCAGTCGCCCGGATGGATTACGGTGCCATGCGGTGTTTGAATAATAACGCCGACCGCATCAATAACGGAGTGCTCAACTTGAAAAAAGCTAATTTGAAATTTGCCCAAAGCGATTTTTTGGTCAAGCGTATTCACGGTAATTGTCTTAAGGCTCTTCGTCGTGCCGCGCTTATAGTCCTCCTGGCGGTGTTTAATCATCGCTAAGGTCAATTTGCGACCAATTATCGGCGGATTGCCCAATTGTTCCAAAAGAATCGGAGCGGCGCCGATATGATCAAGATGACCATGGCTAAATATCACGCCTCGAATATTTTTTTCCCGACCCTTCAAATAAGAGACATTGGGAATAATATAGTCGATTCCAGGCATGTCTTCGTCCGCAAATTGAAGACCCATATCTAAAATAATGATGTCATTATCATATTCAAATACGGTGCAGTTGCGTCCGACTTCTTCCTGCCCGCCGAGCGGAATGATTTTTAGACCCGGACCGCTGGCCGAAACGGCTTGGTTATTTGTTGCTTTTTTAATGGGCTGGGGACGAAAATTTTTAGGTCGATTTGCGTGCCTATTTTTCGTCGCTGCCGGTGTTTCCGTGCTGCTCACACCGACATTAGGCCGGGGAGAACGAGATGGAAAATTTTTCCGAGGCGTTGTCGCCGTCGAAAGACTTTGTTGTTTTACGAACATCTGATTAATTATTAAGTTTTATGAGTTATATAAATGTGGTTTAAACTGGGTGTTAAAAATACACTTTAAATTACCACACTAATTTTTTACTGGTCTTTAAATACCAATCGGCAATACTTGCGAAGCGATTGTCCGGTTCAATTACCATTGAACCATTAAAGCCTTTGAGTTTTTTGCTCTGCACGTAAGTATAGGTTGGTGAATATAGAAAGATAGCGGGAACGTCGTTCACGACATCTTCCTGAAATTTTTTATATTTTTCAATGCGAGTTGCAATATCGGTTGTGGCGCGCGCATCCGCGAGTAACTTATCAACCTCCTGATTATTATAGCTGGCGAGATTCAAGCCTTTAGCGCCGATCTGAGAGGAGTGCCAAAAAGCATAAACATCCGGATCGCCGCCGACTGATTCGCCGTAAAGAAGAATTTCGAAAGCGCGATTTTTAATAATATCGGCTGCCTGTTCTCCAGGGACTACTTTAATTTCAACGGCGACGCCAATTTTTTCCCAATACGCTTTAACGGCTTCCGCCACAGCCACGTTTGTACCCGAATCAATCACCGTGAGGGTAGTCGAGGCCAATTTATTTTTGATATTTGTTTCGGCTTCAAGTGGCGAATAAGCATACTTGGCGATTGCATCGTCGTAGGCATAGCTGGTAGACAAAATCGGTCCATCCGCTCTCTTATAGACATCGGAAAAAACATCTTTAATGATTTGATCTTTATCTATCGCTTGCGCCAAGGAAACACGAACTGTTTTATCCGCGAGCGCCTTATCATTACCACTATTAAAGAAAAGGGCAACGATTTGTGGGCGCAATAATTCATTAAACGTTAATGCATTTTTCGCCACCAAATCTTTGCGCTCATCAAAAGGCAAATAACCCAAGCCATCAATTTGATTATCATTTAAGGCTTTGGTCGCTTCTGTGTAATCGTTAAAAAATTTAAATTTTACGGCACTGATAAATGGTTTTCGTCCGTAATAAGAATTATTAAATACCAAATTGTACTCTTTGATATCACCGTCTTTATTTTTGAGGAATGATTTAAACTTATACTGTCCCGACCCGATCGGCTTTAAATTCATATCGGAAGAAGCCACTGAACTGGGATTAACATTTTCCCAAATATTTTTCGGAAGAATACCGAAAGTTAAGACCTCAAGAAAAGGTGCATAGGGAGCCCCCAGCGTAATTTTTAAAGTTTGCTCATCTATCTTGGCAGTTTCAACGCTGCTTAAAGACGCGCGCAGCGGAGAATGGTAGTCCGCATTTTGAATCGCACTAATGGTAAAGATAATATCATCAACCGTTAACTTATCGCCATTTTGCCAAACCGCACCGTCCTTAATCTTAATCGTATACTCTTTATCATTACTGATGGATACTGTCTCTGCCAAGTCATTAACCAAGGCACCGCTTTGATCATATTTAAAAAGGCTGGAATAGACAAGACTGCTGAGGTCGCTATCGACATCACGATTTACCGCGTAAAGCGGATTAACAATTTTAGGGTACCCCACTATACCCTCTATATATTCACCGCCGGCAACCGGGGCATACTGTAAATGTTTTTGAAAAAAAGTAATTCCCAAATAAACAGCATTAACCAGAATAAAAAGAGCGCAAATTTTAATTATCAAGTTTTCTTTCGGATTTAAAAATTTATTAAGATGTCTGATTTGGCCACCATTGGGTATTTTCCGAGCCGACAGGGTATAGACTAATTTACGATCAATCTCAGCTTGATTTAATTTATTTTTTTTGGCTAAACCAAAAAAAGACAAGACCTGACTCGCCCTTTTTGCATTTAACTTTGTTTTCTTTTTTAGTGAGATCACAGTAATTTTATAAATTACTCACGTGCTGAGAGTTGCTCTAAGCTTTGATAAACACGCCGAGAGACAATAAAATGAAGATAGCCGCTAAAATAATAGTAGCTAAAAAAAGTTTCTTTTCTAAGCCACGCTTAGTAAGATAAACACCGCCCGAGCCGCCAAAAACGCCGCCTAGACCGGTGCCCCTATTTTGCATTAAAATTGCCACCATTAAGAGAATAGCGACGATAACTTGGATAATTTTAATCCAGAACATCATATTATTTCTTAATCTTGTTGATGATGGCCGCCAAAGTCTCCTTATTAGATACGGCCAAGTCGGCTAAAATCTTCCGATCAACTTCAATTTTATTTATTTTTAGCAAATTTATAAAACGAGAATAAGACAAGTCGTACTCGCGCACGAAGGCATTAATCTTAATTTGCCATAAACCACGCATAGTTCTTTTCTTTTTGCGTCGATCAACATAAGCATGCGCTCCGGCTTTAGTCCGAGCAGTCTTGGCAAGTTTAACTAATTTTTTACGACCCCATTTATAACCTTTAACGGCTTTAAGCAATTTCCGTCTCTTTTTTACATGGGTCATTCCTCTTTTTACTCTTGGCATATGTTCAATTTCAAATAATGATTAATTATATGGGGTTAACATGTGAATAGTTTTGGTAATGGTCTTACTCGTCTTGATATCAAGGCGTTTTTTACGAGTAGCGTTACCGGTATCACGAGAATTAAAATGATCCTGCCCGCCTTTACGCTGCATCAGTTTATTAGTGGCCGTTTTTTTGAAACGTTTGACCGTGGCTTTATGGGTCTTTATTTTTGACATATATTTCCAGATTAAAAAATCAGGCAAACACCTGAATTTAACGGGTTTTTATTTTTTATTGATCAATATAATAGTAAATCTTCCTCCTTGATTTGTCAAGGGCTGTTCAATCTCAACCGCCAAACCTGGTTTGGCCTGCAATTTTGCTGTAAAATTACGCACAATTTCGGCAGCCTTCTGCGGATATTGTCTTTCGCGACCGCGTAAAATTAACTCTACCTTAATCTTGTTTTCCTTCGCTAAGAACTTTTCCGCCTGCACAACTCGCATTTCTTGGTCATGGTCACTAATGCGGAAAGTTAAGCGGATATTCTTAGTCTCTACTTTTTTCTGCTGCATTTTCTGCTTATGGGCCAATTTTTCTCTTTCATATTTTAATTGTCCAAGATTCACAATTTTTACGACCGGCGGATTGGCCTTAGGATTTACCTCGACCAAGTCCAGGTCGGCTTCTTGCGCTTTCGCGATTGCCTCTTCGATCGTCATGACGCCCAGTGCTTCATTAGTTTCGTCTATCACAAAAACCTCCGGCACTTTAATCTGGTGGTTAGACCGAAAAGTAGGTTCTTCTTTTCTTTCGACACGATGAAATTTTATACGCATTGGATTTTTGTTTAATTAACCCTTCTATTATTAATGCTTTCTTTTTTGCCAGTAAAAGGGTTGAATGCCTTTAATTCCTGAGCCAAACCTGAAATCACTGATGTTTTTTTATTATTGATATTGCCTTTATTTTTGTTTTTTTCCGCCCGGGCGGCGGCATCACGATCAGCCTCGGCCTGTGTTAAAAATCCTCTACCCACCTTATCATTGGCAGCGTAGTAGATTTTACTGCCTTTATCTTGCCCGGGGCGCGCATTTCTTGGCTCCCTAAAATCTGATAAAAGCTCCGTCCTCTGCGCGTCTCCTTCTTTTATATAGGCGACCTCACCAACTATTTCTTTAAACATGGCTTCAACTCTATCTTTTTCTTCCTCACTGTCGAGCTTGCGCCCTAATAATTTTTGATACTGTTTTATAAAGAGGGAAGTCCGATCAAGAATATCATCCATTTCCTTTTTATCACCCTTGGCTTGGGCCGACAGGAACAATTTCTCAATTACATCCGCATAGTCATAAGGATCACTTATAGCCAGGCTCGCCTTTTCCAGACTAATCTTTTCATCAACGGCATTAATAATCGAATTTTCATCCTGATCCTCGTCAACTACATCTTCGGCCGTTTTGAATTTTTTTGCGGATTCTATAATTTGCTCTTCGGCCGCCGCACTATTATATCTATTCTCAGGATCAATTGGATTTAGTCTTTCGGCGGCATTTATTGCATTATCATCAAATGGTTGCTCATTTCTGACAAATTCCTTCTTCTTTTCCTCTTTCTCCGCTTTTAGCTCTTGAATCTTGCCCGGGTAATTTGTTTCCCCAAAATTGGCCGCAAATTTTGAACTCATATATTTTTTATAATATATATTATAATAACATATTTATAGCTTAAATATAGCTAAAAGTCAACAAAATATTACTTCAGTAATATTCAATGAACCCTATATATAAGCTGCCCTTGACATCTATTTTTTATTAGTATAAAATAACCTTATCAAAAATTAAAACAGAATATTACACGAAAACAAGATATTGTTTATATCTCTGTTTTTTTCTGTCTATTTCGAACGTTAAAAACTTCATAACAAACAATCATGGTGATGGTTAAAATTTTGGTGCTAATTGGCATCAATTCGTAAATAAAAAATTTCTCCGTTTTAAAAACGGAATCACATATCAATAGAAACATTAGTTTCTATCGAGTCAATCAAATTTAGAGAGTTTGATCCTGGCTCAGGATGAACGCTGGCGGCGTGTCTAAGGCATGCAAGTCGAATGTCTGTAGCAATACAGACATGGCAAACGGGAGAGTAACACATTGGCAATCTACCCCTAAGACGAGGATAACCTTGCGAAAGCGAGGATAATACTCGATAGTATCAAGGAACATAAGTTCTTTGATTAAAGCTCCGGCGCTTAGGGAGGAGCCTATGGCCTATCAGCTAGTTGGTGCGGTAACGGCCCACCAAGGCTACGACGGGTATGGGGTGCGAGAGCATGACCCCACTCACTGGGACTGAGACACTGCCCAGACTCCTACGGGAGGCTGCAGTCA
>Ga0265297_10001290_pt1 | contig 60408 bp, 61 predicted proteins | sample Munlanlwell13791_FD_192502 | JGI IMG/M metagenome (GOLD analysis project Ga0265297, IMG submission 192502) | Leachate microbial communities from a municipal landfill in Southern Ontario, Canada - Leachate well 137-91 | ecosystem: Engineered > Solid waste > Landfill > Unclassified | place... | reverse complement strand
CTCTTAGCTGTCTTTGTGAGCAGAGGAAGCAGTTCTAAATGACTAAAGCAATTAGCCACGTATGAGCACCGATGAACACGGATGTTAAAGTCAAAGACCAAAATTAAAATGCAATATTAACCACCAAAAGGTGTCGTTCCGAAAAGAGAGACGACGAGGAATCTTCTAAGATTTCTCACTGCGTTCGAAATGACACAAGGCGTCAGATTTCGGCTTTCACTTCGTTCGAATAACTACTCATTAGGCTTCCGGAAACTTCTGATCAATAGTATCGTCCAGAGAATAACAATCACAAAAAAAGCGATAATCATACTCCAAAGCCATTCAGCGGATAGAGAAGGTTTGTCCGAGAGGTTGGCTTTCAATACTAAATACCATAATATATCCATAAGCAGCAGAGACAAGGCTCCGATAAAAAACAACTGATCGATCAATCGGCTTATCGTTTCTTCTCTGCGCTTTGGAGCGAGCCAATACCCTTTGTTCGGAAGATTGATTAAAGAATCCGGCACGCGTCGGATGAGCATGGGCAAGCCGCTAAAAACTATGATCATGAGAACAAAAGTAATTCCCATGATCATAAAGAAGTGGTCCTTCGAGCCCCAGGTATCCGCCTGGCCAGCTGCATTGAAATGAACTGCGACAGTCGTTGGAAGTAGAGAGTAATAGTAGAGTGTTTCAATAATTGTAACCGCAATGGCGAGAACGAATAAGAGTCGGTTTATCTTCATTTCTCTCTTTCCTTTACTCTATCGACAGTATTCAATATTCCTCTTAGAATTGCCACATCCCTTAGCGTCAACCGCGATCTTCCAAATAATTGACGCAAGGCAAACAGTATCGGTTTCGGATCATCCTGGTCGAAAAACTTAATATTTAGCAGAGTCTTCTTCAAATGCTGATAAAAATCTTCAATGGTTTTTGAAGGAGCAAGTTTCTCTGTATTAGTCGCAATCGGGTTTTTGCATGCCAAATATAATTCATACACTACTATCATGACCGCATGCGAAAGATTCAAAGAGGGAAATTGATCCGAGGCAGGGATGGAAATGAATTCATGACACAATGAAAGATCCTCTCGGGTCAAGCCGTTTACTTCATTTCCGAAAACAAGTGCAACTTTATTTTTGGAAAGCAGGGAAGCGAGGGATTCGGCTGCCTGGCGCGGAGTACAAATATTTTTTCTTAATCTTCCCTTATGCCTCGATATGCCGAATACCAGGCTGCAATCAGCAATTGCTTCCTTGAGCGTCGGAATTATCAGCGCTTGTTTCAGGATAACGTCTGCACCTGCAGCAAGTTTTTCTGCTTCGTGTAACGGATCTTTCGGCGGATTTACGAGAATAAGGCGGGACAACCCCATATTCATCATACACCGTGCCGTTGCACCGATGTTAGCAGGTGTTTTTGTATCCACTAGAATAATGCTGATGTTGTCGAACAGGGTTTTATTCATAGATCTTTTACCAACATGACAATTGTATCATGCATATTCATGACTGCCTATACCTATTATTATCACTATAATCAGATTGACATCTCGCGTCCGGGCTGTTACAGTACGCCGTCATGATCGCGATTTCCCTTCAATCAGGTAGCAACGGCAACTGCATTTTCGTGGAAACGTGTGGCGTCCGGCTGCTGTTCGATGCGGGGATTACGGGGGTACAAGCGAAGGAACGGCTTGCAGCGCATGGACGCGATATCCGGGACGTCGATGCGGTTATCATTTCTCATGACCATGCTGATCACATTAAGTATGCCGGAGTGTATCAGCGAAAATTTGGCCTTCCGGTTTATGTAACGCCCTCGACAGTTGCTGCCGCAGCATCACGATGCACGCTTGGTCCAATGCCTGATGTTCGTCATTTTCGTTCGAATGGAGTTATGCAATTCGGCGATGTCTGTGTGCATTCCATCAGAACACCACATGACGGAGTGGATGGATCGATATTTGTGGTTGAAGCGAAGAAAAAGCGATTAGGAATCATGACTGATCTGGGACATGTGTTCAAGGATCTCATGCAAACCGTGGCATCACTTGATGCTGTTTTTCTGGAAAGTAATTACGACCCTCAGATGCTTGCAACCGGCCCCTATCCTGCATTCTTGAAGCAGCGTATCAAAGGTCCTCGCGGTCATATATCGAATCATGAATCTGCCGAGCTTTTGTATCGTGCCTCTGAATCAAAACGCCTTCAATGGGCCTGCCTTGCTCATCTCTCCGAACAGAATAACCATCCCGATCTTGCGCTGAAAACACACCGAAACGTTATGGACGGAAGCTTGCCTCTTTATGTTGCCGACCGATATCAGGCAACGGAAATTTTGACAGTTGGATAACGATTCCTGAATGATGAATGGCCTCACAATATAAACGACAATGATATGTCTTTCCCGAAGTTGTAATCGGGAATCTGGTGTTAAAATCGTATCCCCGATAGAAGCATTCGGGGATGACAGATCATTATAGGTACAGATTATTATGAGACCATGCACAAACATCAAATAGCAAATTACAAAGAATATTCACGCACTAATCTTCAATGTTCAACAGATTCAATTGTAATTTGGTTCTTAAAAATTATTTGTTATTTGAACTTTGTCATTTGGAATTTCAAAAAAGTATTCCTACCACTGCACCGGTCATGCAGGTCGCGAGTGTGCCCGCAACAAGAGCCTTGAATCCCATTCCAACTATTTCTTCCCGCCGATCAGGTGCAAGACTACCCAAGCCGCCGATCAAAATACCCAGGCTTCCGATATTTGCAAAGCTTGACAATGCATAGGTCATAATTAACCGGCTTCGCTCGTCGAGCGTATCAGGAGATAACCGAGCGAGGTCAAGAAACGCAAGCAGCTCGTTTAAAATAGTTTTTGTTCCCATGAGCTGACCAGCGATGTGTGCCTGCGACCAGGGGATTCCAAAAAGCCACACAATTGGCGCCATAATAAAACCAAGTATCCGCTGAAGCGTGATGGGTTCTCCCTCGACGTTCGGCAAAAGGGTCAAAATGTGATTTACGAGATAGACGAGCGCGACCATGACCAAAAGCATTGCAATAATATTCAACAACAAATGAAGACCATCCAACGTTCCCCTAACAAGGGCGTCCATAGAACCGGATGCGGTTTGCTGAGGAATGAATCTGCCGGATGTTTCTTCAGTTATTTCCGGAATCATTATTCTCGCGATGGTAAGGGCTGCTGCCACATGAATAAATGAAGCAGTCAGGAGATGCCCCAGTGGATCCGGGATAATTCCTTGTAAAAAAGTGGCATACAGGACCATCACTGTTCCCGCAATACAGGTCATGCCAACGGTCATCAAGGAAAAAAGTTCGCTTCGGGTCATCCGGGAAAGATACGGCTTGATCAAAAGAGGAGATTCAACCATACCGAGAAATATTGTGGTCGAAGCTCCCAAGCCGAGCGCGCCGCCAATATTCATTGTTTTTTGAAGAATGAGAGAGAAGAATTTGACGATTACGGGAAGAATTCGCCAATAAAAAAGTAACGCAGAAAGCGCGCCAATTACGAGTACCAGAGGAAGCGCCTGGAAGGCGAGAATAAAATTAGCTCCGGGATCTTGCAGTAAAAAGGGAGGCGTTGCTCCACCGATGTAACCAAACACAAACGACGTCCCCGCCTTGGTCGCTGATTCAAGTGCAAAGACGACCGAATTCAAAAATAAGAAAAACTTTCTGAAAATGGGAAGATAGAGCAAAATCGCTGCAATGGCAAATTGAAGCAAGATACCAACTGTGATTGTAGATGTTTTGATTCCTTTTCTATTCTCGCTGAAAAGCCAGGCGATGCCAAGAAAAACGATGATGCCAAGAAAACCCTGCATAAACATGAAAGACTCCTTGTATAAAAATATCCAAGCGATTATGCCATGTCATATACGGATTTGCAATTTGAAAGAAGTGAATAGATGAACGGAGTGAGCGTTATGCTTTAACTACTCTGATGAGGGTATTATTCTCGTTCATTCCATCGATAATGGCGCCGAGTCCTGCCATGTTGCGAAGATAATCGATTGCTTCGCGAGAAATCTCTTCGCCGGGCATGAGGAGCGGAATTCCCGGCGGATACACAGTCACAATCTCAGCTGATACCCGGCTGACTGCCTGGTCAATGTTCACGAGCTCTGTATCGGAATAGAATGCCTTTCGCGGAGTCATTGCAAAACGATTCTGAAGAATTGGCGGATGAACTTTATCGAGCGGAAGCAGGGCGCCCTGAAGTCCTGTTTCCTCGGCAATCTGGCGGAGAGCATTCGTCAAACGGTTTAAATCATCCTGCCGATCGCCGATGGAGACGATTACGAGCACATGAAACGGATCAGCCATTTCAACCTGAATGCCGTATCGAGTATTGAGAAGATGAGAAACCGTGTATCCGGAAAGCCCGAGATCAGACACCGTGATCGTAAGCTTGGTCACATCCATATCTGACATGCCTGCCTGCTTTGCATGATCTTTCCCGAAACAAAAAATTCCCTTGAGCTTATTAATAGCCGTGCGTGCCTCTTCGGAAAGTTTGATAGTCCGGTTTAAAAGCTTCTTGCCTTCCGTTGCCATCTGCATGCGTGCAAGATCGAGCGATGCCATGAGAATGTAGGATGGGCTTGTCGTCTGAAGGAGCTTCAGGGTGTTCGTAACATCGTCAACATTAATCCTTCCCGATTTTGCATGGAGCATCGACGCCTGGGTCATGCCCCCCACGATTTTATGCGTTGACTGTACACAGAGGTCGGCCCCGCATTCCAGGGCGGATTTCGGGAGTTTGGGATTAAATTTCAAATGAGGGCCATGCGCTTCGTCTACTAAAACAATAAGGCCCTTGTCGTGAGCATAGGGGATGATCCGCTCAATATCCGCGCAGAGGCCGTAATAGTTCGGGCTAGTGATCAAAAGCACCTTGGCATCAGGATGTTCGTCAATGGCCTGTTTTGCCGTATCAAAGGTGATATTCAGGGTAAGTTTCAGATTGCGGTCGAACGCCGGCTGAAAGAAAAACGGTTGTGCTCCGCTCATAATGAGTCCGGTTAGGACTGACCGGTGACAATTTCGGGCGATCAGGACCTTATCGCCAGGCCCGGTCATGGATGCAACCATGGCATGGTTTCCGACGGTGGTGCCGTTTACCAGAAAGTAAGAGCGGTCGGCTCCGCAGGCTTTTGCCGAGAGTTCCTGGGCTTCCTTGATGACGCCGGTGGGGTTTTGGAGCGAATCGACTTCGTCGAGGGTCGTGAGATCAATTGAAAAAATACGCGGTCCTACATACTTCCTGAATCGAGTGGATATTCCTTTACCGCTTTTATGGCCTGGGGTATGAAACGAAACCTTATGGCTCTCCGCAAGGCTAACCATTGCATCAAATAGCGGAGTACGAAATTGCTCGTCCTCAAATGGTGGAACAGGAGAGGAATTCATCTTTTTTAATGATAGGTGAAGAGTGGTGCATTATCTTCAATAATTTTTGTTTCTGCGGCCATAGCAGCACGGATATGCTTTGGCAGCATATACATGCCCTGGTTGGTAATACCGTCGTAATACCGGTTTTCTCCCTTGATTCGTTTCTTAATCATAGCATCCAGCTCCTGGGGAGTGAATTTGCTGGGATCAAGGTTTTTTGATGCAAGGGTGAACCCCCAGGGAAGACCGAACGACGGGATGGAGACGTTGTATGGGCACACCACGGGAAATACGGCGCGTAATGTTTTATCTACGGCCGCAAAGTTCAAAAGCTGATGGAGCGCTGTTGTGCCGGCCTGCAAGGAGATTGTTCCATCCGGGCTTAAGCGTTCTTTGACGATCTCATAAAATTCGCGGGTAAACAAGAGGTAAGCCGGACCTTCTTCAACCGGCTCTGATATGTCAATGATAATAGCATCATACGTGTCGCTTGTTTCTTCGAGATACTTCCTGGCATCCATGAACCGAAGATCAGTGCGCGGATCGTCAAAAGCGCCCTGGTGCCATTCAGGAAGATATTCTTTGGACTTCTCCACCACTTCCTGGTCGATATCGACCATCATGCAGTATTCGACGCTTTTGTGCCTGAGCACTTCACGAAGAGTCGCTCCTTCGCCTCCGCCCACGATAAATACCCGTTTCGGGTTCGGATGCGTAAGAAGCGCTGGATGGACCAGTGCTTCATGATAGATAAACTCGTCAACCTGGGAGGACTGCATTTTTCCGTCCAGGACAAGACATCGGCCGTAACTGCCGCTCTCCATGATCTCCATACGCTGAAATTTCGTCTGGTTTGCGTAATAAATCATGCGAATGCCATGCAGATGCCCTTCTTCAGGGCTGGTATACTCAATGAACCACTTGTAACTCTTCGGTTCTATCATGCTTGAGCGATTCTCCTGGCATGGCCTTATGCGGAAGCTTCTCGTGGCCAAGGATTCCCCTCTTCATTTCTATAATGGAGGGGTTGCGAGATTCAAATTTTTCAATCAGGTAGTGTGCGGCAACTCTTGGGTCGATCAGATCACCGCAGGTGAACACATCGACTGCTGCATAGCCGTACTCCGGCCAGGTATGGATGGCAAGGTGGGATTCTGCAATAACAACCATGCCACTGATGCCAAACGGGCTGAATTCGTGAAAAGCGACTTCAACAATTGTCGCTTTTGCCTCTAAAGCGGCATTTTTGAGTGTTTCCTGTACAAATTCTAAATTACTGAGGGTCTTGGGGTTGCAATCCCGCAACTCTAGCAGAAGGTGAGTTCCCAACGCGTGCAACCTGTGTGCCTCCTTCTCCGCTCGCCGAACCAGCTTCCCGGTATTCCGGGATCATGCGAGCACCGCCTTCCGTGAGAACGGAAGGGCTAGAAACCAGATCGAATCCGCCGAAGCTTCCGACGGCGCTAAAAAAAAAATCAAAATTCAGTTTTCATTTATCAAAAACACAACTTTTTGTCAAGAATAAAAACCGAACGTGATCATTTTTTGCGAACTCCTGATCTTGAGTGCTTTTCTGTCGGGCGAGAATCCTGACAGCGGTCAGATCCGGGAGATTTTCTCAGGCACACTGAAGCAAAGAACAAGGACGTTCACACCGGATGCCAGGGTCGCATTTTTTTTCGATGCGCACTATACTCTTTTTTCCACCAATTGCAAGAAAAAATCGATCTGCTTGAAAAAAAACTTTACAAGCCCTTTTGTTCGTCTTACAATGCACGTCACCTTCGACCAGCGCAGGCATTCGAAAGGCGGCTGGCGGCAGGTTCTATGCTAGGAATGATCTTGTTGGCGATCATTCGAGATTGATAATAGCAGTTCTTGTGGAGGTTTGCATGGGTTCGAAGATATGTGATTTTGTGAAAATCGGGTCGGTTCTTGTTCATCCCGATATTCTCTCCAGGCCGTATACCTGCGATGTGCAAAAATATGGTTGCGCGTCACTGTGCTGTTACCGTTCCTGTATTGTGCCGGAACAGGAAGCACAACGAATCGAAAAACATCTGGACGATATTCTTTGTTATCTTGCGCCGGAAAACCGGGAAGCCATACGGGAAAACGGTTCTGTGCTCGCGATTTGCTCTCAGCAGTGTCCCTCAGGATGCGCTATCCATGAAGATGAAGCTCGAGCCATGCAGCGAAAATTCAATGGTCAAGGATTCCGATGCATTCTTTTGCACAACAATGAATGTGCGCTTCTCTATACTACTCCGGAAGGCATGCGTTTGTGCGCTGTCCATGCCTATGCAATTGACCACGGGATGATGTGGGAAGAGTTTAAATTTACCGATTGCGTACAGTATCCGCTTTCTCTTTATAAAAAGGAAGATGGAGAGAAGGTTCTCTCCATACAGGACACACCCTATTTGAGCCATATTCCTTGCCTGCAGCATCCGGAGGGAGAACCGATGTATAAAGGCCTTCGGAAAACTATCGAAACGTTGCTGGGGAAGGATTTTTATCAACAACTGGCATTATACGCAGAGCGAACAATAAAGTAACAAGACTCTTCTTAATACAATCTTCGTGCATCCCGAAAATGGTTTTCCCAGTAAGGATCATGCAGACTTTCTTTTTGGACGCTCCTGTTGGCATTTGGCGCATGTATAAACTGATTGCTCCCGATGTAGATTCCCACATGTGAATATTTCCCGCCTTTTTCATCAAAAAAAAGGATGTCTCCTTTTTGCATGCCTCGTTTTCCTACTGAGCGGCTTATTGCTTTCAAATGATTCGTACCATGGGGCAGATCAAGCCCTGCTGTCCGGTAGCTGTATCTGACAAGGCCGCTGCAGTCAAATCCTGCAGGACTATCGCCGCCGTATTTATAGGATTTGCCGACCATGGAAATTGCTGCTCGGGCAGCCTGTTCGCCCGTTGCAGAATTATAACCAAAACTGCCTTTAACCGGGGCATGAGAGCAGGCCGCTCCAAGGAAAGCGACCATACAAACCAACGAACAAAGCCGTTTGAATGCTTCTCTTCTTTTCTTATCCATTCTGTCACTCATATCCATGTAAACTCAGGGCATTCTGCGTATCCGGACTTCAATTGAAGGGGAATCCTTCAAGAGTTTTACCAGCCTTGCTGTATCCGTATCACCGTAATGATAGGGATAGACCACTTTGGGTCGAAACGCTTTTGCGGCATCAGCAACCATCTCCGGAGTCATGGTATACGGGAGGTTCATTGGCAAGAAAGCATAATCAATGTTTTTTAACGCCTTCATTTCCGGAATATTCTCCGTATCGCCTGCAATATAAATCCGGGTTCCGGCAATCGTGAGGATGTAGCCATTTCCTTCACCTTTTGGATGGAAGGGCTGACCATTGTCTCGCTTATGGGCGATATTATAGGCAGGGACTGCTTCGATGGTAATTCCCTTAATCGTTTTTGTGTCTCCATTATTCATAACCAAACCGCCCTTGAAATTTTCAGTTGCTTTTTGATTTAAAATAACGGTTGTTTCTTTCCTGATTTTAAGTGCTTTGAGCGCCGCCTGATCAAAATGGTCGTAGTGCTGGTGCGTAATAAGAACGACGTCCGGTTTCGGAAATGTTGCATAGTCAGCGAGTTTGCTGTAAGGATCAATCTGGATAACGGTTCCTGCATGCTGCATCATGAAACTTCCATGACCGATAAACGTGATTTCCAGGTCCCCTGAAGCGGTTTGAATAACATCTTTTTCAAATTGCTTCTGTGCCGATGCGGGCACTGCGCTTGACATGAGAAGAAACAAGCAACCGAGCATAAGTTTCATCATAGATCACCTCCTGTTCAAGTATAGCATTCAGTCTTTCTCTGAAGAGGTCGGGCAGCTATTCTTTGATTTCGATCCTATTTCTTCCGTTTTTCTTTGCTTCGTAGAGAGCCATGTCTGCAGCCTGGATCAATTTTTCTGCGTTGTCCACTCCTCCCGTACTCAAATCCGCTATTCCGATACTGACGGTAATGCTTCTTCCTTCAATATCCGGGAAAGCATAATCCGAGATGGATTGCAAAATCCTGCGAGCCGGGGTAATCATGAACGCTTTGAGCGTCATTGGCGCAAGGATCACAAATTCTTCGCCGCCCCACCGGCAAGCGATATCAACGGTGCGAATACACTGCTGAATAATCGACGCGGTATTTTTGAGAACCTTATCTCCCGTAGCGTGACCGAACGTGTCATTTATCGATTTAAAATGATCGATGTCGATCATCATGCAGCTGAGCGATGATTTATATCTGAGCGCTTTTGCGAATTCTGCTTCTAAAACTGTTTCGAACCTTCTTCGATTGAAAAGATTGGTCAGGGGATCGGTAATGGAAAGCGTCTCCACTTTCGCAAGCATTTCTTTCATTTCATCATTTCGCTTGCGCAATTCGTCCTGAAGCCGTTTCGTTCTCATGGCGGCATAGATTCTTGCGTTTAGTTCGATCTCTTCATACGGTTTTGGCAGATAATCATCTGCGCCTGATTCCAGGCCTTCCACTTTGTCGGTCGTGGCTATTCGTGATGTAAGCATGATGATCGGAATGCCTTTGGTATCCTGATTATGCTTTAACCATTTGCACACTTCGTTTCCGTCCATGTCGGGAAGGACTCGATCGAGCAGAATGACGTCGAATGGCTGAGACACGGCTTTACTGATTGCGGTGTTTCCTTCCAGAACCCAGGTTACTGCATAACCGTTTTTTTCAATAACTTCCTTGGTTATCGATCCCTGGGTCTTGCTGTCTTCCACAAATAGGATATTTCCTTTTCCCATCCAGGCACCTCCGGAATAGTAATAACCGAGAGTATGTGTTCAGGGCTGCTTATGCATCAGGCTTGAGAAACGTCCGGATTCCCTCGGCAAACCGTACTGGTTCAACTCCAAAAACTTCTTCGATATCCTGCATACTGCATATATTGTTTTCCTGAAGCATGATGATTTGATCCGACGTTAGCGGCGGATTGGGAAACAAGACCTCCAGAATTTTAACCATTGGTTTCAGGAAGAAAAAAGGCATATGCAGAACAGGTTTTTGTAATCCGATGATATCTGCGAGGGAACGGGTGACTTCCTCATAGGTGAGCTGCTCCGGCCCTCCTATTTCATACACCTCATTGAAAAAAGAATCTCCCGTCAGCGTTTTGCTAATGCAGGTTATTACGTCATTGATAAAAACAGGTTGTACTTTTGTTTTTCCGGAACCAATGACTTGCAGAACGGGTGATATTCTCATTACTTCGAGCAGCCGGGTGGTGAATCCGTCTCCGGGACCGTATATGATGGATGGTCTCAGAATGGTAAAGGGGATGCCGCTTTCGCGAACAAGTTCTTCAGCTTCCCACTTTGTTTTATGATACCTGCTTGATGCGCTGGGCCGCGTGCCAAGAGCGCTCATAAAGAAAAAATGGCTGACACCCGCTTTTTTTGCCGCATCAAGAAGATTTCGTGTGCCTTCAACATGAATAGACCGGAATGTTGCTCCTGATGCCTCCTGGATAATGCCGACGAGATGCACAACCCGGTCAACACCGTTCAGGGCACGATCCAATGATGCTGTGTTCAGGATGTTGCCTGGAATAATTTCGATGGCATGGGTCGCGGGCAGCTTCACGTTTGCAGGATCCCGGACAAGGAGCCGCATTGCCTGATTCTGCGTTTGCAACTCCCGCACAAGATTGCGCCCTACGAATCCTGTTGCCCCGGTTATCAGCAACATTGGGTAGCCCTCTTATTGAGCTTGTTTTTCTTCTTTTCGATTTAAAAGGATCCTGCCGACGACGATTACTCCGAGCGCACATATGGCTTCTACACTATACTGAATGGTTTTGCTCGGATTTAACCATGCTTCAATCAGGGGATCCGTGATCATCATTTCTCCGCCGACCTTACCGAGGATCGCTGAGCCGATATAAATAATAATCGGAAATTTCTCTATCAACTTCGATAACAGGCTACTCGTAAAAACGATCAATGGAATGCTGAGTCCAAGGCCGAACAGCAAAAGAAACAGATTCCCGTGCGATGCGGCTCCCACTGCGAGCATATTGTCCAACGCCATGGTAATATCTGCAATCACAATGAGCCTGATTGCATGCCACAGAGTGCTTGCTTCTTTCCCCGTCTCTGCTGCCTCTTCATCTTCCATGAAGAGCTTGACGGCAATCCAGAGAATGACCGCTCCGCCGATGAGTTTGATAAAACTGATACTGAGCAGCTGGGCGACGAAAAACGTGACCCCGACCCGTAAAAGAACAGCTGCAAGCGAACCATAAATAATGCCTTTGATGCGTTGTTCATGGGGCAGGGAGCGAACAGCCATGGCAATCACCACGGCATTATCACCCGCCAGAATCAAATCGATAATGATGATACTAACCAGACTCGAAAAAAATTCAAAATCCACTGTGGTTCCCAAAAAAGAAAAATCCAACCCTACTCCTTTCATGCAGAATGTATCGATGATACGATCATCAGAAACCGGCTGCGTGCTATTATTTTAACAAAAAGAGTATGCTACCCACCTGAGTATGTCAAGTGAAAATCACTTCTGGAAGGCCATTTCAAGGGACGAAACCCCTTATTTACGAGTATACTAGTAGGTATGCTTATGGAACAATTAGAAATAAGACATCAGAAGGATTTAGCTTCGCGGTTTCAATCCTTAAACGTATCTATTTCGGAATATACCTTTCCCAGTTTGTATCTCTTCCGGAAAAAGCATGTTTATGAAGTATGTATTGATCGGGAGATTTTTATTCGCGGCCGGACATACGACGGGCATGTGTATCTCATGCCGACATCGGATGTACGGACAATCGACCCTGCGGTTCTTCGCAATGTGCTGAATGAGGGAGAATTTCTTTTTCCTATCCCGGAAGAGTGGTTAACCGCCTTTCATCCTGATGAATATGAAGTAACGTTTGTCGATGGTGATACGGATTACGTTTATACGGTCGAGAAAATGAGCACCTATGCAGGAAGGCATCTGCATGGCAAAAGAAATCTGCTCAAGCAATTTCTTGATACCTACGATCATGACGCAAGACCTCTTCTTACTACCGAGGAAGCGCGTTTTATTCTTGACGACTGGCAGAAAACATCGGAGTCTTCGGTTGATGAAACTGATTATGGCCCTTGCCTCGATGCGCTGGAACGCTATGATGAACTCTCCCTCTGCGGAGGGATCTATTATGCGGATCACGAACCGTGCGGGTTCGTGATTGGGGAAGAGGTCAATGCAACCACTTTCGTTCTGCACTTTGCCAAAGGGCGTACAAAATTTAAGGGCGTGTACCAGTATATGTTCAACCAGTTTGCAAAGGTTCTTTCTCCTCACTACCGCTACATTAATCTTGAACAGGATTTAAATAAGGAAAATCTGCGGGTGTTCAAATCTTCCTATGCTCCAGATATCATGCTTCGCAAAGCACGCGTGCGTCTGAAATAAGTTCTCCGTGCCTCTCCGGGTTAATTTTTCATTGACTGCCGAAAGAATACAGTGTACAAATGGCCTGCACCTGAAGGAGGAAACTGCAATGGCAGCCGAACCAAACAAAATTATTTATTCGATGGTGGGAGTAGGCAAGTTTTTTGATAAGAAGCCGGTCCTCAAGGACATCTATCTTTCGTATTTTTATGGCGCAAAAATAGGTGTACTGGGCTTGAACGGATCCGGCAAAAGCTCGCTTCTTCGCATTATGGCCGGAGTAGACAAGGAACATGTCGGCGAAGCGGTTCTCTCGCCGGGGTATACAGTCGGTTTTTTGGAGCAGGAACCACAGCTTGACAATACCAAAACCGTCCGCCAAATCGTCGAACAGGGTGTGCAGGAAACAGTTGACCTCTTGAATGAATTTAACAAGATCAACGAGCAGTTTGCGAATCCAATGTCTGATGACGAAATGAACAAGCTGATTACACGCCAGGGAGAGGTACAGGAAAAGCTGGATCACGCAAACGCCTGGGATCTGGACAGCAGACTTGACCTTGCCATGGATGCTTTGCGCTGCCCGCCTGGGGAGACACCGGTCAAAATCTTATCCGGAGGAGAACGCCGTCGGGTCGCACTTTGCAGGCTGCTTCTTCAAAAACCGGATATCCTTCTTTTAGATGAACCAACGAACCATCTTGATGCGGAGTCCGTTGCATGGCTTGAACACCATCTTCAGCAATATGAAGGCACCGTTATTGCCGTAACGCATGACCGTTATTTTCTGGATAACGTTGCTGGCTGGATCCTTGAGCTTGACCGCGGTCAGGGAATTCCGTGGAAAGGGAACTATTCTTCCTGGCTGGAGCAGAAACAGGAGCGGTTGAAACAAGAGGAAAAAACCGAAAGCGACCGTCAGAAAACACTCCAGCGGGAACTGGAATGGATCAGGATGTCGCCGAAAGGCAGACATGCGAAGTCAAAAGCCCGCATCAGCTCGTATGAAGCGCTCTTACAACAACAGGGAGATAAGCGCGCAAAAGAGCTTGAGATTTATATTCCGCCCGGACCACGGCTCGGGAAGGTTGTGATTGAAGCTGAAAAGGTGACTAAAGGATATGGCGATAATATTCTTGTAGAAAACATGAGCTTCATGCTTCCTCCCGGCGGAATTGTAGGCGTCATCGGTCCCAACGGCGCTGGCAAGACGACGCTGTTTCGCATGATTACCAACCAGGAGAAACCGGACAGCGGAACCATCAAGATCGGGGAGACCGTCAAACTGGCGTATGTTGATCAAAGCCGGGAAGCGCTCGATCCCAATAAAACCATCTGGCAGGTGATAACTGACGGGCAGGATCAGGTGCAGCTCGGAAAACATCTGCTTAATTCCCGTGCGTATGTGGCCCGGTTTAATTTTTCAGGAACGGATCAGCAGAAAAAAGTCGGCATGCTGTCAGGCGGAGAACGGAATCGAGTGCACCTGGCAAAAATGCTTAAGGAAGAAGCAAATGTGCTTTTGCTCGATGAACCCACGAATGATCTGGATGTGAATACGATGCGCGCACTTGAAGAAGCGCTCGAGAATTTTGCCGGGTGTGCCGTGGTTATCAGTCACGATCGCTGGTTCCTTGACAGGATTGCGACACATATCCTTGCGTTCGATGGCGAAAGTACGGTTGTCTTTTTTGATGGAAATTATTCAGAATATGAAGCAGACAGGAAAGCAAGACTCGGAGCTGCGGCAGACCAGCCGCACCGGATCAAATACAGGCATTTGACGAGGTAAAGGCAACTGGAACCAGGGATCAACACAGATAAACACAGATAGAATCTAAACGAAGAGAGTATAACGGGATAAACGCCGGGATGGTTATAGTAAAAATATTGACTGAGGAGAGAAAACAAATGAAAAAAATAATGTTTTCTATCTTTTTTCTTTTTCTAACGAGTTGTGCTTCCAGCCCCATTCTGTATCCCAATACGCACCTCAAGACCGTTGGTGAAGTGCAAGCTCAAAAGGATATTGCGGAATGTGAGGTCATGGCCAATCAGTACGTCAAATCCGACGCGGGCATTGCGGCGGCAAAAAGCACGGCCATAGGCGGGGCAGGAGGAGCCGTGATCGGGGGCGCTGCAGGTGCCGTGACGGGCAGTCTGGGGCGGGGTATTGGTGTTGGCGCTGCCACAGGCGCCGCAGCAGGTTTAGTACATGGCATCATCCAGACTTCGAAACCGAGCCCCATTTTCAAGAACTTCATGAACCGGTGCTTGCACGAAAGAGGATACGAGATCATTGGATGGGAATGATGATTTTAGCCGTTTGTGCCTATGATGTTCTGTGAGTCTTCCTGTGCGGTTCCTGAAAATAATTCCTCGTGCTCAGCGCTTTCGATAGATTATTGCAGCTCAGTGGTCTAAAAAGTTTTTGCTTTCTTTCAGCAGTTCCACCACTTCCGTATCAGTAACTTGTGCAAATTCGTGGTAATGGTTTCCCACTGCCACGAAATAAGGCGGAATTTCAAGGCAAATTAATTCATCCACAAGCGGTTCTATTCCCGTAAGAGTGTCCTGGGGACCGACCGGGAGACCGACTATCAATCTGGCAAGCCCTTCGCGCTTCAAGGTTTTTACCGCGGCCTTCAATGTTGCGCCTGTTGCTATTCCATCGTCGACAAGTATCACAATGGCGTTTTTAAGTTTTCCGATTGTTTTCCCCTCACGATATAAGGTAAGACGCCGGGCTATTTCCTGCTTTTGTCTTTGAACCTCTGATTGAAGGGATGCCTTTACCTGTTCGTTGTCAGAGACCAGTTCCTTGTTTAAAACAAGAGTTCCGGTTTCCGACACTGCTCCCAGTGCGAGTTCCTGTTGTCCGGGAAAACCGATTTTCCTGACGATCAATACATCAAGTCTTACCTTGAGCGCTTTTGCAATCTCATACCCAACGACTACTCCGCCACGGGGAAGAGCGAGGATAATTACATTATCCCTTTCTTTATATTGAATAAGTCTTTCTGCAAGCTGAACTCCGGCATCATTTCTGTTTTGAAACATATGTATCCTTCCATAATAATATTTGTAATTAAAACGTAGTTCTTATGATCTCAATTGTCAAGGGAGGTGCCGTTCATAGGCCATTCTTGTAAAGTATTTTTCTTTAAAACCGATACTATAGATACTTGATCAAATCAGTAGACTCAAGAGGGATGATTTTGCCGCATACTCTTATTCATGGAATTGAAATGTATTATGAGGTGCATGGAACAGGCCAGCCGTTGCTTTTAATAGCAGGGCTTGCATCGGATTCTCAGAGCTGGAAACCTGTTCTCGGTGATCTGAGAAAAAATTATACGGTGATCATCTTTGACAACCGGGGCTGCGGCAGAACGCGACCCATGGACTGCGCTTCGACTATAGCTGATATGGCGGATGATTCCCTGTCGCTTTTAACGCATCTTGGCATTCAAACAGCTCATTTGTTGGGGCACTCCATGGGTGGTTTCATAGCTATGGAATGTGCGATACGCCATCCGGAACGAGTCAAATCCCTTATTCTTGCAGCAACATCCTCATGCAATAGCCAACGTAACAATGATCTTCTGAAAAAATGGTCTATAGATCGCTGTAACGGAATGGCTCTCGAACAATGGTTTATGAACCTTTTTCCCTGGTTATTCACTGATAGGTTTCTTCAAGATCAAACTGCAATGAACAGTGCAATGCAATTTGCGGTTCATTATCCCTATCAGCAAAGCGCGGAGGCATTCTCCAGGCAGGCACAGGCAATAACGGCATTTAACCGAACATCCGATCTTGCTAAAATAGCAGTTCCGGTTCTGGTCATGGCAGGACAATATGATCGTTTGTTTGCGGAGCAGGTTGGGAGAGAATTAGCTGCCCCCATGGCGAATGCAGAATTTAAAATGATTAAAAATGCCGCACACTCCATTCATGTGGAGCAGCCACAGATATTTGTGAGAGCAGTAGATGCTTTTTTAAAAGACAAAGGTAACTTCAAATAGTTTCTCCCAGCTCGCCCAGCTTTTTTTCAAATTCCTTCTCTTTTTTATCATGTTCATTGGTCACCGTTTCCAGTTCTGCAAAGAGGGTGTCGATTTTTTCCTTTGTTTCACGAACGGTCTGCGAGAGTTTTTTTATTGCAAGGGCTTCGCCTTTCATGGATGCCTCGACAAGTAATTTCGTGTCGCGTTCAACATCCTGCTCAAGCGTCGTTATATCCGTTTCAAGAGCCTCTATTTTTTTCTTCAAGGCATTGAGGACTTTTGATTTTTCGTTCAAAATTCCTGCACGAAATTTTCTGGCGTCTTTTTTGTTCGTTCCTTTTTCCGACTCTTGCTGTTTTGCAGGCTGTTTCCGGATTCCTTCCTCGTCCTGCCATCCAACTCGTTCGAGAAAATCGAGATATGTTCCATCGAATACGTTTACGGTTCCGTTATCAAAGACCACGAGCTTTGTTGCCACGGCTTCAAGGATCATTTCGCTGTGGGTAACAATGATGACTGCGCCATCGAATTCCTCGATCGCTTCAATCAAAGAATCGATGGATTCCATATCGAGATGGTTTGTGGGTTCATCGAGGAGCAGCAGATTGGAAGGGGAGACAAGCAGTTTGCCGAGCAGCACCCGGCTTTTTTCTCCGCCCGAGAGAACGCTTATTTTTTTGAGCGCATGATCGCCTTCGAACATCATGAGCCCGCAAATGGAGTACGCTTCATTTCTGCTGTGATCCGGGTGAACATCCATGATTTCCTGAAGCGCGGTTTTGTCCGGCTGAAGTCTGTTGATGTTCGTCTGGCCGAAATACGCTATTTTCGTGTTTGGATGAATTTTTATATCACCGGTGGTTGGCGAAAGCTCGCGTCCGAGCAGGTTCAAGAGCGTGGTTTTTCCCTTCCCGTTCTTTCCAATGACGGCAATCCTGTCTTTTTTCCCGACCGGCAGCGTCAGAGCATCGATCAGTTTCTGGCTGTCGGAAGAGAACGAGAAAGACAGGTCTTCTGCATTCATAAGCCATTTTGCGGCAAACGGCGCTGATCGGAATGCAAAGTCGAGTGTCTTTACCTCGCTCAGTTTTTCCAGCTTTTCATGTTTGGAAAGCGCTTTGATGCGGGATTGGACGGCTTTTGCCTTGGTGGCCTGGGCGCGGAAGCGGTTGATGAATTGTTCTACTTCTTTCCGCTTTTTTTCATCGTTCTGTCGGGTTTTTTCGTGGATTTCCTCTTCGAGCAGTATCTGATCGTACAGTTTCTGCGTGCCGCCTGCGATTTTTCGCATTTTAAAACGATGGATGCCCATGGTATGCGTCGTGACACTGTCCATGAAGTCGCGGTCATGCGTTATGATGATGAGTTCGTTTCTCCATGCGCGGAGAAACCGGGTAAGCCATCGAACCGAGACGATATCAAGATAATTTGTGGGTTCATCGAGCAGCAAAAGATTCGGCTCGGATACAAGGACTTTTGCAAGGTTCAGCCGTACCTGATAGCCGCCGGATAATTGCGAAGGATTGCTGTCCATGTCCTGTTCAGTAAATCCGAGACCGAAGAGAATGGCTTCCGCTTTATATGTTTCATCACGATGATCGTCTGTCACAGGAAGGCTGAGGCAGGCTTCTTTGCGAACGGTGTTTTCCTCGAAATGAATGTGCTGGGAGAGGTGCCCGATTGCATATCCGGAAGGAATGACGATTTCGCCGCTGTCGGGGTGCTCTTCGCCGAGGATCATTTTGAACAGCGTAGTCTTTCCATGTCCGTTTCTGCCGACAAGGCCGATTCGTTCACGCGGATTAACGGTAAAACCGACTCCGTCGAACAAGAGTTGTTTTCCATAGGATTTTTGAATATTCGTGGTCTGGATCATGTTTCTCCCATGATGCTGAAATAAAAAAACAGCACCCATAGTACAGCAGGAACAGGATTCGTGCAATGATTTTTCAGGAATGGAATGACGGAGATCCTTAAAGAATAAGCGGATTACGAGAGGGTGAAGTAAAACGTTGCGCCCTTGTTTTCTTCGCCTTTGGCCCAGATGTGGCCGCCATGCCGGTGGATAATCCGCTGGACCGTGGCGAGCCCGACCCCGGTTCCGGGGAACTCCGTGGGGGAATGAAAGCGCTGAAACGGGATAAATAGTTTTTCCTTGTGTTCCATATTAAATCCCGCGCCATTATCCCGGATGAAATATACGGTTTCGCTGTTTTTTGTCATGCCAAATTCGATGATGGCGTCTTTACGATTTTTTGTAAATTTCCAGGCATTCCCGATCAGATTATTAATAACAACCTGGAGCAGGAGCGGATCGCCATCAGCCATGATCTTTGGAGGAATAACAACGGTTACTTCCCGTTCGGGCCATGTTTTTTTCCGTTCTTCCACGGCAAGCGTCGCCATGGCGCTTAAATTTACCCGGGACTTGCGCATGTCCTGACGGGTAATTCGCGCGAAACTAAGCAGCGCTGTAATCAGATGGCCCATATTGCCGGCATTTTCCCGAATGCGCTCCAGATAATTTTTTGCCTGATCGTCGAATACAGGAGCATAATCCTCGAAAAGCAACTTCACAAAACCATCGATCCGACGCAACGGCGCGCGCAAATCATGCGAGGCAGTGAACGAAAAAGATTCCAGTTCCCGGTTAATTGCTTCAAGTCGGGCCGCATGATCCGCTAATGTTTTTTCCGTTTCTTTTCTTTTGGTAATATCACGGTTGCTGCTCCGCGTGCCGATAAAGGTTCCCTGGCCATCAAAAACCGGCTGACACATATGGGCAATCCACCGAATGGTTCCATCAGTATGCCCGATCCGATATTCCAGTGCATATCGTTTTTTTTCAATTTTTCGTTCGTGGAGATGTGCTTTAAACTGCTCTTGGTCATCCGGATGGACGATAGCGGTAAACAGGGACGGATTTTTCATGAATGCTTCCGGCGACCGACCGCTGACTTGTTCGCAGGAAGGAGAAACGTAATTGAGCGTGTCATTAGGCGACATCCAGTATTCCCAGTCGTAGGTATTATCCGCAACGATCCTGCATCTCAATTCAGATTCTCGTAATTTTTCCTGGATTGAAAGCAATTCATCATTCTGTTTTTCAAGTTCGTATTTGCTCTGTTGAAGCTCCCATGTACGCTCCTCAACTCGCCGCTCCATTTCCTGGTATGCTTTTTTGAGCGCTTCTTCAGCCTGTTTCCGCTCGGTTATGTTGGTAATGATTAAAGAAAGAGCCCGGGTCTGTTCCAGATTGAGGGATCGACAGGAAACATATGCCGGCCAGGTAATAGTGTCATTATGCAGGATCAGTTCGCCGGAGGCGCTGCCATTCAGTCCTTTTTTAAAGAGCGAGTCATACGCATACAGATATGAAGGGACAATATAATCGCTAAGCGATGTTCCGATAATTTTTTCAAGTGGTTTTTCCAGCATGGCAGCGAGGCTGGTGTTGCAGTACAGTATAATGCCCTCAGAAGACAGCGTTGCCGCTCCTTCGTTCATGGCTTCAACGAGGATCCGGTAGGGATGTTCAGCGGTTCTGAGAGTAAAAACGTTGTCGCCCTCAGGTCCTGAAACCACGAGAGCATCGACTTCTCCGGCCCGGATAGCATGCAGCGTTTCCTGGGCTTCCTGAAGACGGGCGCGCAGTTCTCCTATTTCAGCGGTCATTGCTGCATCGGTGTTTTTTCGTGGTGATCGTGTCAATGGAGCAGGGCGGGATTCCGATTTCTTTTTCATTTTAGGCGTTTTTTTCATGTGTTCGAAACGGAATAGTTACCGTGTTTTTTCCTTTGGCCGCAAATCCAACCCAACAAGAATGCGTTCCGTGTCCGACATGTCACCAATGAATCTTCGAAGCGGTTCAGGAAGTTTTTTTATGAGTGTTGGCGCGGCAATAATTTGTTTGCCTTCCCGAAGCACCGGCTGCTGATAAATATCCACCACATCGAGTTCATATCTTCCTTTGAGATGCTCTTCGCAAATAGCCCTGATATTTTCAATGGCTTTGGTTGACCGCGGAGTCATGCCTGCAATATATAACCGCAGGATATACTTCTCTGTTCCTGCTTTTTTGAGATTTTTTTCAAATGTAACGATATCATTTTGTTGTTTTGCCTTGGCCATTTTCTTCTCCGACTAATATAAATGCAAAAACTTTTGTTACACCGTCATTGCGAGCGACCGCAGCGAGCGTGGCAATCTCGCTGTTCACGTTGTTAAAAGGAGATTGCATCGTCGCCAAACTCCTCGCAATGACACAATAATAAATGTGTTTCTATTAGTATTACCGCTTATAGGGACCGAATATCAAGTCCAACGAGCACCCGTTCCGTGTTTGAAAGATCGCCGATAATCTTTTTTATGGGTGTTGGCAGCTTTCTTACCAACGTAGGAAGCGCAAGGATCTGGTCTCCTTTTGCAAGCAATGGATTTTTTAAAAGATCCACTACTTCAATCTGATATTTGCCGGCAAGATGTTCTTCGCATATTTTCTTTAAATTGGCAAATGCGGTAAGTGATTTTGATGTTTGACCTGCAACATACAATCGTAAATTCCATGTTTCTTTCTTTTTCACTGTTTTGTTGGCCGTGGTTTTTGATGCTGACTTCTTTTTTGTCGTTTTCATGCCAATCCTTCTTCCTGCGTCAGTTTTTTATGTGCGCATCACGAATGAGGGCCATGGTTTTCCGTTCTCTGGTAATTGTATCCTCTTTTTTCTTCATATGGGTCATGGTGATATTGAGTTCATCTTTCTCTGCTTCATACTGAGAACGAAGCAGTTCAATCTGTGCTTCCGTTGCCCTGCGTTTCCGTTCAAGTTCACGTTGTTTCCATTCTAATTCTTGCGATCGGACAATCGTCTCTGCGGATTCCTTTGCCTCCTGCGCAATTCGCGCGGTGCCGGTAAGAACGGTTTCCCCGCCCATGTATACTTCAACAAGATCGATTCCTTTATTCGTCAGACGGAATTCTCGTATCTGATTCGAATGAGCCATGCCGCGTGATTTGAGCACATACAACCCGCGATTGCGTTCCCCGTTTATTTCAATAGCACGGAGCAATATCCAGGTGTCCATAAGGGACGAAAGGCCGATATCGGTTTTTTCGACTGTATTCTGATGAGAGAGATTGGTGAAAAAAGCCGTGATCATGTTCATTTTCATGAAATCGATTATGCGGGTCAGCATCGATTTTACCTCATTACTGGTCCCGACGGAAGTCAGGTTGGTTACGGGATCAATAATAACGGCCTGTGGTTTAAACTCTTCGATCATGCTGTGGATGGTTGCCAGATGCATTTCAAGGCCCTGAAATGTGGGACGGGATGTATGGAATTTTAAAAGCCCCTTTTTTACCAGGGGGGCAAGATCAATCCCGATCGAGAGCATGTTTCTCACAATCTGGCTTTCGGATTCCTCGAATGCAAGATATAAGCAGCGCTCTCCTCGTTTGCAGACGGAATAGGCAAAATGAGCGGACATGCTCGATTTTCCGGTCCCGGCTGTGCCTGAAACCAGGATGCTGCTTCCCCGGAAAAAGCCTTTTCCGCCCAGCATGCTGTCGAGCTTTGGGATTCCGGATGATATCCGCCGGTTTGACACCTTATGAGTAAGCCCCAGTGAGGTTATGGGAAGAACGGAAATACCATCGCCCTCGATAAGGAACGGATACTCATTTGTCCCGTGCAGGGAACCACGGTATTTGGCGATCCTCATGCGCCGGGTGGCGACTCCTTCCGACATTTGATGATCAAGAACAATGACGCAATCGGAGACATACTCCTCAAGCCCATGGCGCGTCATGCTGCCCTGGCCTTTTTCCGCGGTAATAATCGCAGTCACCCCTTTTTTCTTGAGCCAGCGGAACAGCCGCCGAAGTTCTGCGCGAAGAATCCCTTCATTCGGCAGGGCGCCGAACAGCGCTTCCAGGGTATCGAGAACGATCCTCTTTGCGCCGATGGAGTCGATAAGGCTTCCAAGCCGGACAAACAGTCCCTCCAGATCATATTCACCGGTCACCTCGATCTCGGAACGTTCTATATAGATATAATCAAGAATGACTTTATTTTGTTTGGTAAGAGTCTTGAGATCGAAGCCGAGGGAGGAAAAATTATTAATGAGTTCATCAGAATTTTCTTCGAATGATACAAAGATTCCGGGCTCATTGAATTGCTCAGCGCCCCGCACAAGAAACTCCATGGCAAAGAGAGTTTTCCCACACCCTGCCGCTCCTGCTACAAGCGTAGGACGTCCTTTTGGAAGTCCACCTTTTGTAATTTCATCAAGTCCCTGAATTCCGGTGGCGCTTTTTAAAAGTAGCGGTTTTACTTTATTCTTTTTTTTCTGTCCAGATGCCACGAAAAGCCTCCTTATATTCCGAGAAATATTACCGTCGTTGATGCCGAGATGAAATCGATAAGATAAGATAAGATAAGATAAGATAGCCAGTTACTTATATGGTATAGCACAGCTAAGAAAAGAACACAATACAAGATAATAGGAACTCTCTTATGAAACAAAAATACCTGATAAACATTATTTTTTTATACGAATAAAGACTGATGAACTCGCCGTTCATTGCACTTTTGCATAAGGTCGGATACACTTATGAAACAAGGAGTGCATCGTGAACTTTTTCATCCGGGTGAAAAATCTTTTTTTGAAGAAGAAACGTCCCTATCGTCTGGTTTTTGATCATGCTGCAATGGGAATTGTTCTGCTTGATGAAGATGAACGAATCGTGGTATCGAATCCTGCTTTTTCAAATATGTTAGGGTATGCAAATCAGGAATTGGTTGGAAAAAAGTTTTCAGAGTTTATTCATCCCGAGGAAACGTCGCTTGAAAAAAACTGGTACTACGATCTGCGTGCAGGTGCCAGGCATGAATCAGCCCATTTTTCCATTCAATGCCTTAAAAAAGACGGGACAAGCGCCTGGATGCTTGTTGCCTTGTCATTTCCACGTCCGGAGACTCGAAACGACCCTTTTGCCGTGTGCATGATCGCGGATATCACTGACCGCAAGCGCGCTGAAGACGCGTTCCTCCGATCTCGCAATTTTTATTTGCCGCTTATCGATGAACTGCCGAATCCCATCCGCCGGACGGACACGGATGGAAACAGCGATTATTTCAATAAAGCCTGGCTCAATTTCACGGGAAGAACAATGAGCCAGGAGATCGGTTCGGCCTGGATGCAGGGCGTGCATCCGGATGATCTTGAGCGGTTAAAGAAACTGCACGTTGAGACATTTAGCAATCGGGTCCCCTATGTTACTGAATATCGTCTGAAAAATTACGCTGAAGAATACCGCTGGATTGTTGAATTTGGGAGGCCGTTCCAAGATCCGGAAGGTCATTTTGACGGGTATATCAGCTCCTGTTACGACGTGCAGGAACGCAAAAACTTCGAACAGACGCTTGAATCGATTTCCATGACCGATGATCTTACCGGTCTTTTAAATCGACGCGGTTTCTTTTCTCTTGCTCAACAGCAGCTGCGAGTTGCTCACCGTACCCGGAAAGGATTCGTCCTCTTTTATGCTGATCTCGACGGGTTAAAAAAAATCAACGATACCCTTGGACATCCGGAAGGAGACCTCGCCCTTGTTGAAACTGCGTCGGTTTTAAAAGAGGTTTTCCGTGAGTCCGATATTATCGGCCGTTTCGGGGGGGACGAGTTCGCGGTTTTGATGCTTGAACTGAATGGGAACAACGGTGAAGGCGAGGCGATTCTTGCCCGGATGCGTGAAAGTATCAAGGCACGGAATGTCCTTCCTGGACGCCGGTATTACCTGTCTATCAGCACCGGAATGAAATGCTACGATCCTGAACATCCGCGTTCTCTGGATGAGCTTATTTCGGGAGCGGACGCCATGATGTACCATGAGAAGGAAAGAAAATATCAACTGAAGAAATACGGGACCTGAACGTCCTGATGCGGATTTTATTTGCCCCGCTGCATGCTTTGCAGTAGAATGCTCTCCGACCTCGTCTTGTTGTCGAGGATTTTCCCCTTGTCTCTGTCTATGAATTCTCACGACCTTGCATATATCATAAACTGGTTTAACCTGTACGGTGATTCTTTTTCAACTCCGGTGATTGAAGATCAGCGGAATATCACGCTGAAGCAGGTACATTCCGAGCATGTGCGAAAAAACGCCTTACGCATTGCACAAGATCTTGGTCTGAATTCCGAAGCAACGGCTCTTGCCGAGGCTGCTGGCCTGCTTCACGATGTCGGACGGTTCGAGCAGTACCGGCAATATAAAACATTCCATGACAGCGTCTCGATAAATCACGGGACCCTGGGAGCTCAGGTCTTGCGCGAACAGGGTGTTCTCGGCGTTCTTTCGGAACACGATCGGGAGATGATTATCCGGTGTGTGTCTCTTCATAATGTCTTTATCATTCCTTCCGGGGTTGATGCTGAAAGTCTTCACTATGTACGGCTTGTTCGTGATGCGGACAAACTTGATATTCTCCGGGTGTTCCTGGACTATTATAATCAGGATGAAGCAACCCGGGCTGGAGCGGTTGCTCTGGGTTTGCCGGATACGCCGGGATATTCATCCGAAGTATTGTCGTCGCTCATGCACGGAAACATGGTGAAAATGTCCCAGCTTCGGACGCTGAATGATTTCAAGCTGCTCCAGCTTGCGTGGTTGTACGATCTCAATTTTAAAAGCTCTTTCGCGATGGTAATTGAGCGCGATTATATTCGTCATCTTTCCGCTCACCTTCCTCAGACCCCTGATATTTTTCAGGCAATCGCGATTCTGAATGAATACGTCGAGAAAGCGCTCTGCAAACCCTGATTCCCTCTCTTCAAAAACCCAGTATTTTCCTTTACTCTCAAACACATTTTTTGTAAGATAGCGACAAAGGAGTTTGTATGCGAAATAACATTGTTTCTGCAGGAGCTGAAGAACTTCGGTATGAGATACGCGAAATTGTTGCCGTTGCAAAGGAGTTTGCGAAATTCGGCATTGATATCATCTGGGAGAATATCGGGGATCCGGTTCAAAAAGGGGAAAAAGTCCCGGACTGGATCAAGCAGATCGTGAGCGAGACAGTGCATGAAGATCTGTCCTACGCATATTCACCCACGAAAGGGCTCGATGCAACACGAGAGTTCCTTGCTGAGCAGGCGAATAAAAAAGGAAATGTACGGATCACCAAGGAAGATATTCTTTTTTTTAATGGCCTGGGAGACGCTATCAGTAAAATTTATGGACGGCTCAGGAAGGAATGCCGGGTGATCGGTCCCAGTCCCGCTTACAGTACGCATTCATCTGCCGAGGCTGCGCATGCAGGCGCCCAATACATTTCCTACAATCTTGATCCTCGGAATAACTGGTATCCTGATCTTGATGATCTGCGCATGAAGGTAAAATACAATCCGGCAATCTCGGGCATTCTTATCATCAATCCGGACAACCCAACCGGCGCTGTCTATCCCAAAGAAATCCTGCTTGAAATCGTTTCAATCGCAAAAGAACACGACCTGTTCATTGTATGCGACGAAATTTATACGAACATGGCCTACAACGGAACACGGGCCGTGCCGCTCGCCGAAGTGATCAACGGCATTTGCGGAATTGCGATGAAAGGCATTTCAAAAGAACTTCCCTGGCCAGGAGCGCGGTGCGGCTGGATAGAAGTGTATAATCAGACGAATGACCCGGTGTTTGCCAAGTATGTGAAAAGCATTCTTGATGACAAGATGCTCGAAGTCTGTTCAACCAGTCTTCCTCAAAAAGTTATTCCGCGAATTCTGCCGGATCCCCGGTTCCAGGAACACCTGCAACAGAGAAATAAACAATACGAACGGAGATCGAATATTGCGTATAATCTCTTAAAAGACCTCGACGGCATCATCGTGAACCGGACAAACGGCGCATTTTACATGACGGTCATGTTTGAAGAAGGAGTTTTGAACGAGCGGCAATTTTTGAAGGTGAACCATCCGGAAAGCAAAAAATATGTTGAGAAAATAACCATGAATGTTGCTCTCGACAAACGATTTGTTTATTATCTTCTCGCTTCGACTGGCATTTGTATTGTTCCCTTGACGGGCTTTAACTGTTCGCTCAAAGGATTTCGGATAACCCTGCTTGAATCAGATGAACGGTTTGATTTTATTTTTAAAACCGTCAGAGATAAAATTAAAGAATATCTCAATAGCGCAAGCTAAGTCATTGAAAAAAAACGAGTGACATTTTTTGCCTACCCAAAAAATACCCATATCGGGTGATTGACATTTCCTTCTCTATGATGCAGAATCCTGCTGTTTTTTAACTACATTTCGTGAGGGCATAACCATGAAGAAGAGCATTATGATTATCGCTGCATTAATGATTGTTGTATTACTTTTGATCTGTAACTTTGCGTATGCAGGTCAATGGCGATTTCCGGTTGGCGTTGCTTACTCCACAGGCTTTTATAAGATGACAAATGTTGTGGAAGATAATCTTCATGCCATGGGATATTCAGTCGAGAAAAAATCTCAATGGCCGGTTGGACTTACATTTCAGCCGTATTATGAGTTTGATAATGGTTTGGGAATCGGCGGCGGTTTTGGACCTTTCATGTATCTTAAAGCTGAGTCACCCTCAGAATCATATTCTTTATATGCCATGCCGGTCAATCTTTCCCTCAGATATGCGTTTTTACCCTCGTCTAATATATCTCCCTATATACGTTCTGGAATATCCTACCATATAGCTGGTGGCGATTTTGTAAAGAGCAAGGAAGTAGGTTTTCTTGTTGGCATTGGCACTGAATTTTTCAGGAAGAAAAAGGTCGGTTTTGGATTTGAATTTGCGGTGGATACTTCAAGTGTAAATATGACGAAGTATTACAATTCTGACAAAAAAGTTCGACCAAGCGAATTTCTCATAAGTATTTTTGCTGTATTTTAATAACATCGTTACAAATTTTGCGATTAACTTTAAAAAGCCATTCAGAGCAGGTTGTTCATTGACATGAATGGCTTTTCCTTTTATAAGATTTATGAATTCCTTGTTCTCAGGAGTATTGCAAAAAGCAATGCGTTAAACTATAGTGATGGTATGAAAATATTCATAATCTGAGAACAAGGAGTATCTTATGGGAACGACGAAAATTAAGCCGGACATTTACTGGGTAGGAGCCATTGACTGGGCGGTGCGTGATTTTCATGGATATATCACGCCAAACGGAACTTCCTACAATAATTATCTTATCCTCGACAAGCATGTGACGCTTGTGGACACGGTAAAGCACGATTTCGTCGATTATACGATCGAGAATATCAGAACTCTTGTCGATCCTGCAAAAATCGAAAATGTGGTTATCAATCATATTGAAAATGATCATGCATCGAGTCTCGACCGGATCATGGAACTTGCGCCGAACGCCGTCATTCATATTACCGAGCGTGGCAAGAAAGGAATTGATCGCTTTTTTGATACATCTCGCTGGAATTTCCGGATTGTAAAAAGCGGAGACAAGCTTGAAACCGGTTCCAAAACGCTCATGTTTCTTGAGACGCCGATGCTTCACTGGCCTGATTCCATGATGACCTATATTCCTGAGGACAAGCTTTTGATCAGCCAGGACGCGTTTGGCCAGCATCTTGCCGCAACCGTGCGGTTCGATGATGACTACTGTGCACAGTATTCCGCTGCTTCGCTTGAACATGCCGTCCGTGATTATTATGCAAACATCCTGATGCCATTCGGCAATCAGATCAAAACCAAGATCGCTGAGATTACGAAACTTGGCCTTGCAATTGATATGATTGCGCCGGATCACGGGGTTATCTGGAGAAAAGATCCCGGCAAGATCATCCAGCAATATCTTGATATGGCGAATGGCAAGGCAGATCTGCGTGTTGTGATTGTCTACGACACCATGTGGCATGGGACCGAGCACATGACAATCCCTCTTGTAGAAGGCATTCAATCTGGGGGCGTCGAAGTAGAAGTGATCAAACTTCGTTCGACTCCCACCAGCATAGCTATTAAACGGTTCTGGGAATCACGCGCACTGCTTGTCGGAACACCGACCTTAAATAACCTTATGTTTCCTTCGATTGCGGAATTCATGCAGCATCTTCGTGGTTTGCGTCCCAAAAATCGCATTGTCGGTGCATTCGGCAGTTTTGGCTGGGCTGGCGGAGCGGTCAAGGAAGCGTACGGCGTGTTTAAAGAAATGGGCCTTGAAACGGTTGAGCCGGGCGTGGAAAGCAATTACCGGATGCATGCTGACGATGCCAAGAAATGCTTTGAATTCGGAAAGCTCTTTGCCGAAAAAACAAAAGACTACCACAAAAAATTTTGACACTGCTGATTCCTTCATTCTCATAGTATAGGGCATGCAATTATGCTTGAAAAGAAGAAAAGTGTAAAACACTGGCCGGAACATGAACGGCCACGAGAACGGCTGATGGCGCAGGGAGCAGGAGTGCTTTCCGATGCTCATCTTCTTGCCGTGATTATCCGGAGTGGAAAAGCTGGGCGTACTGCAGTCGATCTTGGCCGCGAACTTCTTGAGCATTTTGGAAGCTTAAGCTGCATTGAACAGGCATCCATAAAGGAAATATGCGCAATACAAGGCATCGGGCCTGCGAAAGCGGCAGAGATAAAAGCAGCGATTGAACTCGGAAGGCGGTATCAAAAACCGAAGCTCGCTGGTACGTCGTTTTGTTCCAGTCAGGATGTCGCGTGCTATTATCGTCCGAGAATGAAGGAACTGAAACAAGAAACGTTTCGATGCGCGCTGCTGGATACAAAAAACAGGATTATTCGTGAGGAAGTTGTCTCGATCGGGAGTCTTTCCGCCTCTCTGGTTCATCCACGTGACAGCTTCAAAGCGGCGATCCGCGAATCAGCAGCAGCCGTTATTTTCATACACAATCATCCAAGTGGGGACGTGAAACCGAGCCAGGAGGATATGTTACTTACCAAACGGCTTGTGCAGGCAGGCGATGTGCTTGGCATTCAGGTGCTGGATCATGTGATCATCGGGGACGCGGCTCATTTCAGTTTTAAGGATCAAGGATTGCTTTCATCATTGTAAGCGACTGTGAAAAGCATGACAAAAAAAAGCAGCTCCCTTACGGAGCTGCTTTTTGTATTTTGAATGGAAGAACGATTTATTTTTTTGCAGGAGCAGCTGGTGCGGGCGGTGCAGTTATTCCGAGGGCATCTTTTATTTTTGCAAGCTTGTCCTTTACTGCGGTGCCAGCGGTAACAGCGTCAGCAGTTTTTCCTGCCTTGGCGGTTGCCAGTGCTTTATTCCAATCCTCGGTTGCAGCAGTGAGGTCAGCCTTCACTGCGGCAAGTTTCGCTGGAGCTATCCCTTTTACATCGGCCATCTTCTTTTGGATGTCAGCCATCATCTGGGTAACTTCCTTGTTTACGGCTAACCACTTCGCGTTCATTTCAGCTGTTCCCTTGTAGGATGAGGCACAAGCAAATACCAGAGAACTTACAAAGAGAGTAACTACGAAACTCAGAATGGTCTTTTTCATGATCAGTTCCTTTCATAATTTACTCATATTTAAAATCCAGAACACCGTGCTACCAACAGTACTCTTTTGCATGATAAGAATCCTTTCGTTTAGTATCCCCCCCCTTTCTCAATGAGATGTTTAAATCTAACGAATAAGAATGTAGCACGACATCCTTATAGTATAGTACAGTTAGTCACTATTGTATTATTAAAAGTTTTTTGTTTCAACTAAAATTTTTAATCGATGCAGAGCGCAAAATCAGTATAGTTTTTGCTTGACAGCCCGCATAGATTGTCTGTGATGGGTGATCTCATGCCCGTAAGGTGCAGTTGATGATTAAAATTCTTTAAAGACGCCGAGCACCAAACCTCCTTTTTGATAGGTGTTATATAAATTAAAATAACTTAACTCACCAAACACACCCCAATCCGATCCAAGCCATTTCCGATGGTGCAAAGAGAGAAGAAGCGAGTTGTTTTTCACGGATGATGATGGAGCTTCCTGTTGAATCGCCAGATACGCCTGCTTTCCGTACGAGGCCGTCGCGGTTGTCCAGTTTTTTCCTTCCTCTCCATACGTTATCGAAACGAGATGAGAAAACGACTCAATCCAGCCCGGCTCGCTTACATTCCGGAAAATGCGATATTCCGTGATCCATTTGTTCATATAGATTGTCAGTCCGGTAGAAAGAATGTAATCTCGATGTTCATCGAAATACTGGATATAGGTGCCGCCGACAAGCCAGACAATATTTTTCTCCTTGCCCATTTTAAAACTAAAATCCTGATCATATCGTACCTGAGGAAGAAACACAGTCCGTGTTCCGGCGGAAAAAGCAGAATAGGTATAAAAGGAATCCGTCCAATCTTTATATGCTCCGATGGTGCCCAGTAAACCGGTTCCCTCGTTCCGAGTGAAGCCCTGCATTTGAACAAACCAGGTCAAATCCGGCCGTTCTTTCCGGTACCAGGCTGCAGAAAGAGTCTGCCAGTCTCCAAATTCTGCGAACGGGGAGAGATATTCATGTGATGCTGAAAGTTCAATACGGTTTTTGAGCGGAGCTCCGTTTTCTGCTGCTTCCATACTTGCGGGAACAAGAAGGAATCCGCTCAAAACAAGAATACCGATATAGTGCCTCAAGGGAGGCATTTTTAAAATACAGCCGATTTGCATTTTACTTATTCTCCTTTATTGCCAGGGCAGTTAATTCATACATGAGACGCTGCTCAACGGGAAATCCTGAGACCTTTGCTTTGTATCGCCGGTTGAATTCATTCCAGAGATGGCGTTTCAATCGAGGATTTGACGTGAGCAGATTATAATAAATCGGAAAAAGCTGGGCATAGGCATCCGGGTAGAAAACCTTCCATTGCGACCGGCTTTTTACGTCATTTTCAATGGCCCAGGAAAAAATTTTCTTTTTGGGTTCATACAAGCGGGTAACTATGGCTTGACGGATGGACATACGAATCCGTTCATAATAGGCGGTGTTTGTTTTGCCAGCAAGATTCTGGAGCGCAAGAAAGGCTGAAATGCCTCCGTACGCTTCGCAATTATCCATCAGATATTTTTCGTGCCTGCCGGGCAAGGCAACGGTCAAGCTATCCTTGCCCTGCAAAAACGGAATCAGATATGCTATATCTTCGATTTTTTTCCAGTGATCACGAACAAGCTTGATGTCGCCTGTTTTTACCGCATAGACATGAAGCAGGTGGAGAAAAAGCCCGGCATATCCGTCCACGGAATCATACTGGTTTGTTGATCGTTCCTGGCCGTTTTCCAGCTCATAATCATACACGGATCCGGTCAAGCCGTTGCGATCCGGATAATTAAGCTTGCCGAAATACCAGAGAATAAACTGGCGCACTTCTTCACTATTTCTTTCATGCTTTAATTCATACAAAGCAAAAATGCTGAGCGTATACGGATTGATGGTCTGGATTCCCTCGGAAGGTTTGCTGTGCAGTTTCATAACAGCGAGCGCAGGATGCTCGGCAAAGGCAACAGCGCACACCATCGTCAGAAAAAGACCGTTAATGAGCATCAAGGGTAAAATGTTTTTCCTTATCATTCCGCTCCACCGTGGCATAATAAAATCCATTGTCTTCCTGAATCGTGATATCAGGAAGAGCAGGTTTCTGGTACTTTTTTTTCGGCAAGGCAATGCAGATGCCTGCCAGGCCCTCAGGGTTTTTCAGATGAACGTACAGTTTTCCATTCTCCTGTTTGAATGAATACTGTGTTTTTAAAAAACGGAGTAAAAACGAAGCGTAATCAGTCATCGTAGAAACCGAGATTTTTTTGTCTTGTTGCAAGGATTCTATTCGATCCAGGAAGGCTTTTACTGCACGCGGATAATGTTCAATATTATAGGGATGAGAGTAAACCAGACGAACGGTCCTGTTGTTCGCAACGTATGCAAGGACGTCATAGAACCATGCGATAACCTCGGATTCCTTTCTTTTATCCAGAACATCCATTTCATACAATGAAGCGACTTTGCCGAACGGTATCACGGGAAATGCGATCACCTTTCTGCTGATCATTTTCCCTTCAAAAAACGCGCGATTCGGCGCGGCTCCCGTGTCGCCGGTGGAATAATACGCGATGAATCCGAGGTCTTCCAAAATAGCGGTTAAGGTTGGTTGCGGGTGTACGCCATTCGGTGCGGAATATTCTATGATCGGATGTCCGGATAATTTTTCAAGGCAGGTATTATTTTTTACGATATAGTGACGCATCTCCTTTTCCTTGAATACACCGTCCTCAATATTTTTTGCAAACCAGTTATGGGCCCATCCGCCATGAGAACCTATCGATCCATACGGTCGTATCAGATCAAAAAACGGTCTCCCTTTCCCGCATGCATCGAATCCTTCCCCGTCTCCGGGTTTGTCGCAAAATTCACCAGCCGTAATGTGAAAAGACGCAGGAATTGTCTTGCGCAAAAGACCCATTTTTTTCATATCTGGCAGCGTTTTATGTTCAAGCTCGAAATCAACATGCCAGTTAATGACAATGCTGCCAAGTCCTCGTTCCACATTCATCAGGTGCGGAATTTCCACGATTGAGAAAAGGAATGTCCGGAGCACGGATCGCAGCGGAAGATCATCGGAGTTTGCTTTCAAATGACCAAGCGGGAGATTGACATAAAGGACCTTTCCCTGTGCATAATCAGTAAGCACAATTGCGGGAATAGTATCTTTTTCCGTAACGCCGTATGCATAGATGGTGGGAGAGGAAGCAGCATTCTTGATTGACTCTATGCGGGAAACCGGATAGGTAAGCCTGCCGTATCCATACCCGCTGAGCGTGGGATGGTCACCATTTTTGTTTTGTATTCGTTGCGGCATTGTTTTGCCAGAAGGAATTTGGAAAAAATCCCTGGCTTCATTCGTTGCGAACATAATCTGCCCGTGCGTGTAGGCATCAGCTCCTGCTGTTTGAAATGTAATCGTATTAAATCCAAGAATATCAGACAAGGTGGAATTATCTAAATAACGGTCTCGTTTGCTTTTTACTCCAGCATCGTACACAATAAGGAGGTTTCCTCCGACCGCAAGGTATTTCCTAAGCCACGGATTGAATCCAGCAGGAAGATTTTGCACAATGCTATCAGGAAATATAAGCGCCGGAATTCGCTTGGCAACATGTTCCGGCTGGTTTTCCATGATTTGATAGGCATCTGCGATTTTAAAAGGGACTCCTTCTTCCTGAAGTACGCTTTGATATGCATTGAGGATGGACGAGCAGTTTCCGGAACATCGTGCATCATAAACAATCAAAATTTTTATATCATGACCTTCAAATAGTGTTTTTGTTTTTTGAAAAGTCCAGATAGTATATGCGATAAGTGCCCCTGCAATGAGCAGAGCAACAAGATGGACTTTTTTCATAGGACAAGTCCCTTTCCTTCGGTCATGGTGTATCCATAAATCGTTACTCCTGATTCAAGCGTAACTCCTTTTTTGCTGATGACCGACTTGATTCCCTGGGCTGCTCCAATCAAAACATCGACTCCAATATGAGTATGTTGCTGCGAGAAGACGGTTCCTCTGATTGTGGCACGAGGGCCGATGGTGATGCTTCCTTCAGCAAAAACGTTTCCAGCAATAATAGCCTCATTTCCGATGATGAGGTCTCCATGTGTTTTCACATGACCGCAGATCACAACGTGATCTCCTATGGTAAGTGATTTGGCTGCAATGAGACTGCAATTTTTTATGGTGAACGGCGGAATGTCAGATGATATGCGTTCTATCAGGTCACCTTCAAAAACATTCAGGTTCTCTTCCAGCGCAATGCCCGTTCTCTGAAAAGGCGCTTCATCGGAATCGGTTTGGACTGGAAAGCCATATAATCGTGTAAAGGAACAGGTTTTTGCAAGGGAAAACATCTTTCCGCACGTTGCATCCACGCCCAGCGAGCATGCTCTTTCTGCCCGGATCGATCCCTGCGCATCGAGCCATCGAAAAAAGGTCGTTCCTGCCTGAATGTGAACATCTCCGTCACATGCAAGCGCCTGCAGCTGGTTATTTTTTCCTATGGTCGTTTGTTCCCGTACATACACTTCCTTGTGAAAGGTTACATCAGATTCGGAAATCAGATCGTGCCGTATATAGAGGATCATGTCCAGTTCCGTGCCGGTAACCGGCCGCCCATGATCAAGGATTTCGGCATGTTCGAGTTTTGAAAGTGTTACCTCATGAATCTCGTCAGAAGCAATTTCCCCGAGGGAATCCATGAGCAGTTTCCTGAACGAAAGGGAAAAATATCGCGGATCCTTCCGGTATTCCATGTCGATAAACAGAGGCTTCGCATCCTTTTTTTTCCGTATTTCATACGCTCCGGGAATAAAGGGGATCAGAAACATGAGTATAAACAGAATGATGATGAGTGTCAAAATCATACGGAAGGTTCCACGTTTGATGTGGTTCTAAACCGTTCTGTTTTTTGCCAGACCGCTTTCCGATTGATCAGTTTGTCAATGCAGGCGTCGAAAAAACCTTTGGAAATATACCACATGTTAAAAAAGAAATTAAAGATCAAAAACGGAAGAAGCAGGATGCGCCTTGAAACGCCATCGAGAAGACAGGCGGTCCCGACCTGGTAAAACGGCGCAAAATTGCCGAACGTATTATATGCTCCGATAAAGATCAGAAAGAAGATTCCTGCAAAAATGCTCATGTCGCCCCAAAAAAAGAGGAAGAGCGAATCAATCAAGCCGATCAATAAAATAACCGGGACGCAATATACCAGCAGGAGCAGCATGCCGTCGAATTTCTCCCGGAACGAAAGAAAAGGAGACGTAAGCAGCGGGAAAAAATATCTGAACATGACATCATTATGGCCTCGCGACCATCTCCTGATCTGGCGGGCGCGTACCGTCCATTTTTCCGGCACTTCTTCATAACACTCGGCCCGGTTTGCGTACAACACTTTCCATCCATGAATGGAAAGACGGTAGGTAAGCTCGGTGTCCTCCGCCAGAATTTTGGTGTTAAATCCGCCAAGATCGAGCAGTACCTTTCTCCGAAACCCTCCGACCGTGCCGCCGTACTGGGGCATGAGCCGCAAATTATACCGGGCCTGTTGATCGACCTGATACCCGCCGCTCCGTTCCAGGTCAAGCAGGCGTGTCAAAATATTCCCTCCCGTATTGACCGGAATAACCCGTCCCATCACGGCGCCGACCTCGGGATCCTGAAAACTGACCGCGATATTTTTCAGAATGCCTCTCGGCGGAAGATAATCGGCATCAAACACGATGATGATTTCTCCCGTGGCTTGTTTGATAGCATCATTGAGCGCAGCGGGTTTTCCTCGTTCACCTTCATAGCGATGCAAGGGTTTGATGAACGGATATTGTTGTGCATAGGCATCGACGATTTCTCTGGTTCTGTCCTCGGAAAAATCATTCATGGGAATGATTTCCATTTTATCCTTGTCATAATCAGCGAGCAGAAGGACATCGAGGATATTGGCAGCCACCTTTTCCTCGTTATGCATGGGAATGAGCACGGATATGGTTTTCAGATCCGAATTCAAAATGTCCTGGTAATAGATCCGCTGTTCTCCGAAGAGCCTATTCAAGGTGAAAATATAATGCCTCACCGAGTACACGAGCATCACTCCGATGGTAAACAGCAAATATGCCTTGAGGAGCGTTATGACCATTTCCATAATGCGAAATTGCCTCTCATGTTTTCTGCCAGGCGGGCGACATAGACTCCATATATTCCCACGACATACACGAAATCAATCAACGGTCCGAGCACAAAAAAGAAAATGGCCATGTAGAGCATCGAAACCTTGCCGAGGACGAATAAGAAAACCACATACCGGACAGCGCCGAATACCAGAGAATACAGAAATATGACCAGCACGGTGATGACCTTTGACGCCAGGGATGAAGGAAGCGGCAGTACGGCCAAACCGGTAATGACCGGAATAAAAAGCCAGATGCTGATCTGCTGCTTGATATAGAGTTCCGAAAATTCGACCACTTCATAGGGAAAACGATTAGGGAAAAATAAAAAAAACAGCGATGAGACAAAATTAATGAACGCAACGACCGTAAAAAAAATAAGCATATGTTTTGTTTTTTTGAATGTGGGCAAAAAAATCAAGAGGGCAAGGCTGGCCAGCGCATTGAGAAGCGAAAAGAAGAGCGTCGGATCTTTTCCCGGAAGATCAATATACGACGCATTTCCGAGAAAATAGGGGAATTGGAGAATCTTTACGGTTGCATCAGGGAAATAGGGAGCAAGCACTGCATGAGCAAGAGAGCATGCGACATGTGTGATATACGGATAGAAAAAAATGACAACCAGGAAAAGCGGAACAATAAAAAAGAAATACTGAAGAAAAAACAACCCCAGCGATCCCGCGATCCGTCGATGGGACCGATGATATAAAATAATCGATTTTGCTTCCTTGATCATATCAGATGGCTCGTGCCTGAATATGAAAATTCGCACTTCGGATCAAGAAGAGGATACTTGTCCCGGGACCAGCGCTCCAGCGCATCGACGATCCGACAGGAAGCCGCGCCATCTCCATAGGGATTGCCGGTCGGGACTGCGTTGGTTGTTTCATCTGAAGACAGTACTCGTGAAGCCTCCTGTACAATCGTTTCCCGGTTCGTGCCGATGATTTTTGAGAGCCCGTGCTGGAATGCTTCGGGCCGTTCGGTGACCGTGCGCATCACAAGAAGCGGTTTTCCCAGCGTCGGCGCCTCTTCCTGCAATCCGCCCGAGTCCGTCAAAATCAGCGATGAGTGCTTCAGCAGATTGATAAACGTAACATAATCAAGCGGAGGAAGCAAATGAATACGGTCGATATGCGAAAGCATTCGTCGTACCGGGCCTTGCACACCCGGATTCAAATGAACCGGATAGATGATACGGATGTCAGGGAATTTTTTCACCAGATCCAATAAGGCATGCAATATGTTTTCAAGATCATGTTCAAGTGATTCCCTGCGATGACAGGTAACGAGCACGGTCCGATACTGGTTGAGATCAATGGATGCGAGCGGTGTATTCTCAAATGAAAACGGCCTGTTCAAAATATAATGAAGCGCGTCGACCACGGTGTTGCCTGTCACAATGATTTTTTCGGGTGATATTCCTTCATTCAACAACCTCGTTTTTGCAAGGGGTGTGGGTGCACAGTGGATATCAGTCAGAATAGAGGTCAGACGGCGATTTGCTTCCTCGGGAAACGGGTTTTTGAGATCATAGCTGCGGAGTCCCGCTTCAATATGCACGACCGGAATTTTCCAGTAAAAGGCTGCAAGAGACGCCACGAACACGGTCGTTGTATCTCCCTGCACCATGATCATATCAGGGGCGATCTCTTCGAGTGCTGTGTGCATACTTTCCATAACCCGGCTTGTAAATCCGGCAAGACTCTGGCCGGGACACATGAGATCGAGGTCATAATCGGGTGTGATATGAAACAATGATAATGCCTGGTCAAGCATTTCCCGATGCTGTGCTGTGGCAATCACCTTAACTTCAAACAGGTGCGGACGTTTTTTCAGCTCATAAATAACCGGCGCTGTTTTAATTACTTCAGGCCGGGTTCCAACGACGACTGCTAACCGCATAGGGTAAAACCGCCTTTTCCTGCGGTGAACGCAACAATAACCATGTGCTACTCCTTCTGACAGCAAAAATTGGGATGCACTACTATAATCTGATCAGGCGTCCAGGTCAAGGAATTTCGTTACATGTTGAAAAATACGGTTGCATGCTCTATCTATCTCTGGTACCTTAAGTAAAATACTTAAAAATTATTAAGAAATTGACGATAAGTTGAGAGACACCGGAACCCAATCTCTGCGACATGGAATCCCCCGGCTCACGCCGCGGGAGGCCGTGTTCATTCATGGAGTTTCCGGCTCCTGCGGAGGAGCTCCACTTCAAATCAGGGGGAGAGTGTATGAGAATCGGAATACTCTCGGGCGGCGGTGATGCGCCGGGACTCAATGCAGTCATTCGTGCGGTAACGAAAACCGCGATTTTCAAGTACGGTTGGGAAGTGATCGGGATCATCGACGGATTCGAAGGTTTATTAACGCCCACCAAAACACGGCAGCTCACATCCTGGAATACCCGGGGCATTCTGTTTATAGGGGGTACGATCCTGGGAACCACGAACCGGGGGAACCCCTTTTCATACAAGACGGTCGTAAACGGAAGGGAAATCGAAGAAGACATGTCTCCCATGGTTCTTTCGAATATCAAAGAACTGGGACTCGACGTTCTCGTGGTTATCGGAGGCGACGGCACACTCAAAATCGGAAGCCGTCTTCAGAAACTCGGCGTTCCCGTTATTGGCGTCCCGAAAACGATAGATAATGATCTTATGGCAACGCATGTAACGTTCGGTTTTCAAACTGCCGTGAATACGGCGACCGACGCTCTTGATAAACTGCATACCACGGCTGAAAGTCATCAGCGGGTCATTGTTCTCGAGGTTATGGGCCGTTACGCGGGATGGATTGCGCTCGAGGCAGGCATGTCAGGGAGCGCTGATGTTATCCTTATTCCTGAAATCCCGTTTGATATGGACAAGGTGGCGGAACGGCTTCTCGAGCGGAAAAAAGCAGGAAGCAAATCAAGTATTGTTATTGTTGCTGAAGGAGCCAAACCACTCAACGGCCATACCGCTGTTCGTGAACAGGCGTGTGACGGATACGTCCTCCGGTTCGGCGGAATGGGAGAGATTGTTGCAGCAGAAATTACCAAACGCACGAATTTTGAAACGCGGGTGACGGTACTCGGCCATTTGCAGCGCGGAGGAAGCCCGTGCGCATCTGACCGGTTGCTGGCAACGCGCTATGGGGCTGCTGCAGTGGAGCTTATTGCGCAAAAAAAATTCGGCGAGATGGTATCTTATCAGCCGCCGGTTGTAACCTCTGTTCCGCTTGAAAAGGCGATCAGCTGTCTCAAGCTTGTTGATCCGGCCGGGGAACTATTAAAGGTGGCGGAAGGCATTGGGGTTTGCTTCGGAAGATGAGCCTCTTTTTTTTCATTATTTTTGGTCTTTACGGCGGCATGCACGTGTATTTATTTCTGCGTGCGCATCGTGTGCTATCCTTCGGGTTGGGAACAGGAATCCTGCTCGCGTTTTTCATGCTGATCATGGTTTTTGCGATTCTGCTGATCCGAATTCTTGAACGGCATGGGTATGAATATTCCGCACAGGCTCTTTCGTACATTGGATACTCCTGGATGGCGGTCATATTCCTTTTTTTCTGTACTTCTCTTTTCTTCGATTTTATCAATCTCGTTATTCGCGCAGTCGGGGACATATCACGATTGAATGTATCAGGATATCTTGTCTCGCACCGCGTTTCATTCTTCATAAGCATGATTCTCGCGCTGGTTGTCAGTGGATATGGCTATTTTGAAGCAAAGGATATCCAAACGGAACGGATCACCATCGAAACATCAAAACTGCCGCAAGGAACGGATCGGCTGACGATTGCCCAGATATCGGATGTGCACCTCGGCTTGATCATTAGAGAGCAGAGGCTTGCCCGGATGCTTGAAATGGTGAGGGAAGCCAAGCCTGATATTTTGCTTTCCACCGGGGATCTTGTCGATGCCGAGATCAATCATCTTACCGGTCTTGCCGAACTGCTTCGGGAAGTGCCGACCACGCTTGGAAGTTATGCCATCACCGGAAATCATGAGTATTATGCAGGAATAAAAAAGGCCATAGCTTTTACCAGGAACGCCGGATTCACGCTGATGCAGAATAGTTTTGTTGAAGCCGGGCCCATTATCATTGCCGGGGTAGATGACCGCACAGCCATACAGATGCAGATACAAGAGCCGGTTTCCGAACAGGAATTGCTGAAAAAACTTCCGCGTGACCGGTTTATTCTTTTTCTCAAACACCAACCGAGAATCGATCCGTCTGCAATCGGGCTATTTGATCTTCAGTTATCCGGCCATACGCATAAAGGCCAGATTTTTCCATTTAGTCTGATCACATACTCTCTGTATCCCTCGCATGCCGGTATCCTCGATCTGGGCAGCGGCTCTCTTTTGTATGTGAACCGCGGTACCGGAACGTGGGTACCGCCAGTGCGATTTCTCGCTCCACCAGAAGTGACGATTATTGAGCTGGTGCGGAAGCCGGGAAGTTAGGAAGAAAGACGCGTGCGAAGATTGCCAGCCGCGCCGTGGAAGAGCCTGGCATATCGTGCGCTGAAATTGCACGCCAATCTGGCGTGTGTACATCGAGCATATCGCGTATTATCATAATAAAAGGGGAGAGAGGGCGATACGTGCTGAGCTTGATAAACGCAACGTAAGCATCAACGTCCCCTTTGCCCTCTTTTCAGGAGGCACATATCATGCCGAATGTTCTTGCAGAACAAGGCCTTCCTCTTATTCAGGATGCACATCTCGAAGGGAAAACGGTGCTCGTCCGTTTCGATCATAATGTCGTAAAAAAAGGCGAGATACGCGATCCATTCAGGATTGACAGAACCATCGGGACTCTTTTTCATATTGTTGAGCGCGGCGGCAGGCCGATTCTGATGACGCATATCGGACGGCCAAAGGATAAAAAGACCGGTACCATAACCTGCAGACCCGAAGAAGCAATCGAACCAATTGTTCAATATCTGGAACAGAAACTCCACCTCAAAATTCATATCCCGAAGTTTGCTATTGATCCTGAAAAAGGAATCACGGGTATTGATACATCAATCAACATTGCCATCAAAGATTTGAAACAGAGAAGATTCGGCGCAATCTATCTTCCGAATACGCGATGGTTTCAAGGTGAGGAAGCGAAAGGAGAAGCAGCAGAAACGCTTGCCTTGCAGCTTGCCGGATTAGGCGATATTTATGTAAATGATGCGTTTGGTTCCTGGCAGGCGCATGCATCAACGTACAATGTTACCCGACACCTTCCTTCGTACGCTGGATTCTTGATGCAGCAAGAGCTTTTAAATCTTGATCGGGTGTTGACTCCTGAAAGGCCCTTTCTTGCCGTAGTTGCCGGTGCAAAATACGATACCAAAATCGGCCCGCTTTCGGCAATTTACGACAAGGTGGATAAACTAATGCTTGGCGGCGTTATTTACAATACCTACTTATGCGCAAAATATAATGTTCGCATGCAAGGCGTGCTTGATGAAGATATCAAGCTCGCACGAGACCTTGTACAAAAAGATAAGAAACAAAAAAAGATTGTGGAGCTCCCTTGTCTGGTGGAATCCGATCTCTTCGGTCAGAAACAAGAAGGAAAGTATCGCATGCTCTCCATCCGAGATTTTCGTCCGGGAGCATCATATCAATACGTTTTCGATATTGATCCTTCTTCTTTTGATGATCCGGGAGTCGCTGCTGCAATTTCGAAAGCAAAAACAATCTTTGTGAATGCGGTTATGGGATTTACGCCTCATTTTACTGCTGGGTCCCAGGCGCTTGATCATACGATTGATCAGAATCGCGGTGCAATGAAAATGTACGGCGGCGGTGATACGCTCCAGGAATTCAAAGACCTCTGCCCGGGGCTTTATCTTTCCGTGATGGATAATGCGAGCTACTACTTCTTTACCGGAGGCGGAACCGTTCTTACGGCAATTGAACAGGGCAGTCCGTATGGATTAAAACCGGTGGAGGCCCTGATTGAATCCGCGAAAAAACAGCGGTAACAGTACGCATGTCGATCATCTTGACTTCACTGTCTTCTGTGCTATCCTTTTTCAAGGATACGATTCTGGGAATAAAAGGCAATTAAACAGTCATTCCAGCAGCGATACTATCCCTGCCTTTCTATATATATTAAGGAAGTCTTCATGAAAATAGCTATTGGTGCCGACCATGGGGGATTTCGTCTCAAATCTATTTTAATTCCGTATATGGAACAGCTTGGCTTCGCAGTCCATGATCTCGGAACGCACTCCGAACAGCCGGTTGACTACCCCGATTATGCACGAACGGTGGCCACCGCCATTCTTGAAAAAAAGACCGATCGGGGAATCGTTGTCTGCGGGAGCGGGGTTGGGGCATGTGTTGCCTGCAATAAATTCCCCGGGATTCGGGCTTCGGTTTGTCACGATACGTTTTCCGCGCGCCAGGGTGTGGAAGACGATGATATGAATATTCTCTGTCTGGGGGAGCGCGTTATCGGTCCGGAATTTGCGAAAGAAATCGTTAAGACCTTTCTTACGTCTTCATTTTCCCATGCAGAACGACATGTAAGAAGGCTCATGAAAATTAATACGCTGGAAAAAGAATTTATGAAACCATTCCCTGGAAACAAAAATGTTTCTTCAAAAAATGATTAAGCCTGATTTCGTTTCAAAGGAGCGGACGTGAAAATCGGTTATATCGGTCTCGGGAAAATGGGTTATAACATGGCAACCCTACTTCTTGACAAGGGATATCAGGTCATCGCGTATGATCGAAGCGATATTCAGGTCAAGAAAATTGCCGAACGAGGAGCGGAATCCGCAGATTCGATAAAAACGCTTGTTTCCTCGCTGTCCGTTCCTCGATTCGTATGGATGATGGTCCCTCATCCGGCTGTTGAAGATGTATTGAAACAGTTGATTCCCCTCCTTGCAAAAGGAGACACGGTTGTTGACGGCGGAAATTCACCGTATAAGGATTCCCTGCGCCGGTCAAAGGAACTCGAAGCAAAGGGGATCGATTTTCTCGATGCAGGAGTGAGCGGAGGTCCGTCCGGTGCCCGCAGCGGTGCCTGTATTATGGTTGGCGGAAAAAAGGAGACGGTTGAAAAACACTACAAGTTGTTTCAGGACCTCTCGGCTCCGCAGGCATTTGCTTATGTGGGCATATCCGGAGCCGGTCATTTCGTAAAAATGGTTCATAATGGAATTGAATATGGAATGATGCAGGCGCTTGCCGAGGGTTTTTCCCTTCTCCATGAATCCCCGTTTCACTTCGATCTGGTACAGATTGCGGATATGTATAATCATCGGAGCGTTATTGAATCCCGTCTCGTCGGGTGGCTGAAAAACGCATTGGAACAGAATGGCACTGATCTGGAGGCGATTACCGGCTCAGCCGGACAGAGCGGGGAAGGTATGTGGACTGTCCAGACTGCCAAAGAGCTGGGTATTCCGATGCCGGTTATCAAGGCCGCTCTTGATTTTCGGCTGGAATCGCAGCATGCACCGAGTTATACAGGAAAGATTATTTCTGCGTTACGGTATCAGTTCGGAGGACACGAAGCAAAGGCAATGAGTCCCAAGGTCCTTCCAAAAATTAAAAAACATTCATAATGACAGTGGTGATCCAATGAGACCAAGTACTCTTAAAACCAGAATTTTTCTCGATGGCGGAAATCCCGAAGAAACAAAAACAATCATGAGTCTGCTCGGTTTTCTCGACGGTCAGACAACGAATCCCACGCTTGTGGCAAAGAATCCCGACGTGCGCAAACACCTTGAACAAGGCAAGTTCAGTTCGCGAGAGCTCCTGGAATTTTATCGGGAGGTGGTTCGAACGTTATCCCAATTGATGCCTGAAGGGTCAATATCAATCGAGGTATATGCCGATGCATCCACTTCTGCGGATATCATGCTTGAACAAGGAAGAACCATGTTTGCCTGGATTCCGAATGCGCACATTAAATTTCCTACGTCAAAGGAAGGTCTGAAGGCTGCCGAGAAAGCCGTTCGGGAAGGGCTTCGGGTGAATATGACTCTTTGTTTTACGCAGGAACAGGCAGCGGCAGTCTACGCGGCAACCAGGGGAACCAGCAAAGGCCAGGTATTTGTTTCTCCTTTTATAGGGCGGCTTGATGATCAAGGTGAAAACGGCATGGATCTCATTGCCTCAATCCTCAAAATGTACAAGAATGGCGACGGTCATGTGGAAGTGCTTACCGCAAGCGTGAGAACCCTGGATCATCTTTTTTATGCGCTCAAACTCGGATCGCATATTATTACGGCTCCTTTCGAAGTGCTGCTGGCGTGGGGAAAGCAGGGCATGCCGATTCCGGAACCCGACTATTCTTATAATGCCGGATCACTCAAACCGATTCCCTATCAAGAGATCGACCTGAGCCGGACCTGGGACAGCTATGCTATCCGTCATCCATTGACAGACAAGGGAATGGAGCGGTTTTCATCAGACTGGAATGCATTGATCCAATAACGACTTATGTTCTTTTAGAATCGCAATTGTATGGCTGATAATGTTCCCGACATAGAAGAAAAACAGCATGACGTGTTGGATGATTTTTACACGCCCCAGTACCGGACTGTCGCGACCTGCGAAATCGAGGTTCCCCAGCCGGCCGGACTGGTCATTTTCGGCGCATCGGGAGATCTCGCAAAGCGAAAATTATTTCCTTCCTTGTATCGTCTTTTTCGGAACAAGATGCTGTCAGATCAATTCTTCATTCTAGGAACGAGTCGCACCAAAATGACGACCGACCAATTCCGGAATGCCATGCTGGAAGCAGTCAAGGAAATGTTTCCCAAGGATTTTGATGAACCCTCCTGGAGTGAATTTATCCTGCATAGTTATTATTCCACATTCGATTATTCCGATCCTGCCGCATACACGGTATCGCTGAAAAACATGCTGCCGGGGCTCGAAAGCAGATACCGAACCGGTGGGAACAGAATTTTTTATCTCTCGGTTCCTCCGGCGGTGTTTCCGGAAGTCGTGCATAATCTGGGAGCTGCAGGCTTGTCCCGCGAAGACACCGGACGAAGCCACATTGTGATTGAAAAACCCTTTGGAAACGATTTTACGTCCGCTCGAAAACTGAATACACTTGTTCATACGCATTACCGGGAAGGCCAGATATTCCGGATCGATCATTATCTTGCCAAGGAGACCGTGCAGAATCTTTTGATGTTCCGATTTGCCAATTCCATTTTCGAACCGCTTTGGAATGAACGGTACATCGATCACGTCCAGATCACCGCAAGCGAAACGCTCGGGATTGAATACCGTGCCGGCTATTACGAAGAATCCGGAGTCATTCGCGATATGTTTCAGAATCACATGCTCCAGCTTTTATGCCTTACTGCGATGGAGCCGCCTGCCGTTTTTATTGCAGACCGGGTTCAGGATGAAAAAGCAAAAGTGCTCAGATCATTACGGCCGATTCCGCGCGATACGCTTGCAGAGAATCTGGTTATTGGTCAGTATGAACGGGGAACTATTGAAGGTCAGGAAGTTCCCGGCTACCGCGAAGAGCATGGCATTTCTTCGCAATCGCAGACACCTACGTTCGGCGCTCTGAAAGTGTACATTGATAACTGGCGATGGCAGGGAGTTCCTTTCTATCTTCGCTCAGGGAAGCGGCTTGCAAGCAGGAAGACAGAGATATCGGTCCATTTCAAGGAAGTGCCGCATTCCCTGTTTCCAGAAACAGTCGACAGCCCCATTGAACCGAACACCATCGTTCTGAAAATTCAGCCGGACGAAGGCATGAGCCTCACCTTTCAGACAAAACAGCCGGGTACCAAAGTATGTTTGCACCCGGTTGAGATGACCTACTCCTATCCCCGCGGGGTGCTGCTCGATGCGTACGAATGGGTGTTGCTTGACTGCATGCTCGGCGATCATATGCTTTTTATGCGGGAAGACAGCGTTGAGCTCGCATGGGCAGCGCTTACGCCGCTTTTGCATGCAATAGAATCAGGCCATGAAATGCCGCTTATTCTGTACTCTGCAGGTTCAAACGGACCGCAGGAAGCAACCACGCTTATGGAACGGGACGGCCGAGCCTGGAGACCGTTATGATTCCCGGCGAACAGCCGCAGGTCCGGGTGTTTCCAGATTCCGACATCATGAGCAGGGCTGCTGCCGAGCATATTCTCAAAAAACTAAAAAACATACTTTCCTTCCACGACAGAGTTGCTGTTGCACTCTCAGGCGGATCCACTCCTAAAAAATTATATACACTGCTTGGATCAGCCGATTATCCTTTTTCTGATTGGAGCAAGGTTCATTTTTTCTGGGCTGATGAACGATGCGTACCTCCTGATCATCCGGAAAGTAATTTCAAATACATCAATGATACGTTTCTTTCACCGCGCAACATTCCTCATGAAAACATTCATCGGATCAAGGGTGAACTCGGCCCGGATCAGGCTGCAAAAGAATACGAACGGGAAATTCGATCTTTTTTTAAAATAACAAGCCCAGTTTTTGATCTTATTATCCTTGGAGCAGGGGCGGATGGACATACTGCGTCTCTTTTTCCTGGCAGCACGGGTTTGCATGAGCGAGATCACGTCTGTATTCCCGTGCGCCGGGAACCGATTGAACGGGATCGGGTGACCCTTACGCTCGCGGTACTCAATGCTGCAGAAGAAGTTATCTTCCTTGCAACGGGTATGAAAAAAGCCGCTGCTGTCAAAATAATCCTTGAGCAGGGAAATCACCACGCATACCCGGCAGGTCTGGTAAAGCCGATGCAAAACTGCTTCTGGTTCCTCGACAAAGAAGCGGCAAGCCATCTTCATGCAGATCATGAGTCTTTTCCGAAGGAATGACGTTGTGTGCGTGAAATCACACACGTGTTTGGTGTGGTTATTTTGCGTTGACAATCCCCTGGTTGTATGTTATGGTTTGCTCACATTACTAAAATAAGAATCGCCTGTAAAATCCCTAATTTCTCGCCAAAATTAATTATAGTTTGAATACAGTTCAGAAGGAGGATCCTATGAAAAACGGAAAGATGTTGTTCCCTGTTTTAATTCTGTCGCTTTGTGTATGCATGTGGGGCTGCCCGAAAAAGGCTGAAGTGACGTCAGCTCCGGAAGGCCAAAAAGAAGCAGCATCCAAGGAAACCAGCAAGGCAGCGTCGGATCAGCAGGCAGGTGCCACAACGCCCGAGACAAAGGAGCGTTCCGGTTTGGCGGATGAATCGACCGCGGGATTGCAGCCGATCTTTTTTGATTTTGACAAGTCGTTTGTGAGTGATGATGCAAAAAAAGTCATGAAGGCGAATGCAGCATGGCTCAAGGCAAACCCGAATTCGAAGCTCCGTATTGAAGGCAATTGCGATGAGCGCGGGACCAAGGAATACAACCAGGCCCTGGGACAACGGCGTGCGGCAAGCGCAAAGAAATATCTCTCTGATTTGGGAGTTCCTGCAACCAGGATTTCGCTTATCAGCTATGGAAAAGAAAAACCTGCCTGCACAGAGAGCACGGAAGCCTGCTGGCAAAAAAATCGAAGAGCAGATTTCGTTGCCCAGTAAAAGTATTCTGATGATATGAACGACCAGGGGAGCCGTTCATGCGGCTCCCTGTCTTCTTGTTTTGTGGTACACTATTCCTAAAATCCATTGCCAGAGTATGCCCATGAAAATCACGTCTTATTCCATATTCCTGTGTTTCTTTTTGATTGTTTCCTGCGCTCCCCAGGCGGAGCTAGTACGAACAAAATCCGATCTCAGCGATATCCGTGAGGAAGTAAAGGCAACATCGACCCGGATCCAGGAAATTCAAAAGCGGCTCAACACCGTGGAAGCGAATGTGGATGGAACCGTCGATGTTCAAAAAAACATGGCGGATTATGGCGCAAAATCCGATCAGCTTGCAACGGACATTCAGCTGGTCCAGGGAAAACTTGAGGAAAACAACTTCCGGATTGCGGAGCTTGCCCAAAAGCTTGATGATCGTAGCTTCAAGATAACCGAACTTTCGGCAAAAATCGAGGAACTTGAAGAAAAAATAAAGGTTTTGAGCGCAGGCACGGGTACTGTGAAAACAATACCGGCATCTGCCAACTCTTCTCCTTCTCAGTCTTCAAAAATTGAGCCGTCTGATTTGTACCGGCAGGCAAAAAATGATTTTGATAAGAAAGACTATGACCTTGCGCTTGCAGGATTTCAGAACTATCTCGCCCGATTTCCAAAAGCAAGCCAGGCAGACAAGGCCCAGTACTGGGTCGGCGAGTGCTATTACGTAAAAAAGAATTTTGACAAGGCAATTGACGCCTTTTCAAAAGTGATTACATCATATCCCAATAGCGACAAGGTTGCGGGAGCCAAGCTCAAGATCGGCTATTCCTATCTCAATGAACGGAACAATTCCAAGGCACGCGACTATCTGAACAAGGTTATCAAGGAGCATCCGACATCGAAGGAGTCAGCGCTGGCGAAGGATAAGCTTAAAAAAATAGGCAGATAATTCCAATCATTGTATTGTTTGTCATGTTCATTTCAAGCATTGTTCACAAGGCTTCCGGTTGAAACTTCCCGAGGATTTTTGTTCTTGCAGGCATCACAGCTTTTCTCTGACGAAATCCCGACCATCATACGACATACGTGCTCTGCATATCAGAGAGCGCGTTTCTTTATGGAGCAGAAAACAAATATGTTTCGCGAACGCATAATTTCACGCATTGCATGGGCAATTCTGTTGCTCTGGAGCAAAACGATCAAATTTCAATTTGTGAACGGGAAGGTTCCTGAGCCGGCCTGTACTGAAGAGGACAACGCCATTTATGCCTTTTGGCACGGAACCATGGTTCTGATGTGCCAGGCGGCTCAAGGGTCCGGAATCTTAATACCAGTAAGCGAAAGCCGGGACGGCGAGATCATGGCACGGCTGCTCAAGAACTTCGGGTTTGCAATTGTGCGCGGATCGAGCAATCGCAAGGGGCACAAAGCGCTTCGCGCGCTGATTAGCAGCATGCGAAAAGGGAAAAAGGTGGCCATTGCAGTCGACGGCCCGCGGGGTCCGCGGCACAAGGTAAAAATCGGGACGATGTTTCTTGCCGGTGTATCCAAGGCGCCGATCATCCCGGTTGAAATGGCGGCAAAGCGTTCCTGGGTTCTTCAAAGGACCTGGGATAAACTTATTTTCCCCGTTCCCTTCACTACAGTGGTGGTAGTATTTGGCGAGCCTGTCTGTGTAAACAGCACATCCGATGCTGATCTTGCAGCAGGGCTGGAAAAACTTGAATCGGAATTACATCGATTGACCCGCGTTGCCCGCGACTATACCGCATCTCAAAACGAGCTGCTTTCGATGCGTTCTTCCTCCTGACACGTAAATTTTAAAGCAGACGGAATAGAGTACGCATATAATGCGCTGAAACGTGCAATAAAACTTATTGTTTTTTGGGAAGTCCTGCGTCGTATCGTTTGAGATAATCGCCGGTCATGCGCTCCGGATCACATCCCAATGCCTGCGCATAGAGGATGAGAAATCCGCGCAGATAGGGCCGGGCAGGAAGTTTCGTAAAGGATTCCGCTTCAATATAATCCAGAAAACGTGAACTTATTTTTGTCGTATCGGCAATATTACGGATTGTCAGTCTGCGCTGTTCGCGCATGTTCTTAATCACGGGACCTGTGTATTCGGCAACAGGTTCTTCAACCAACGGAATGACAGGCGGTTCTGGTGGCGCAGGTACCGTCGGCTGAACTTGAGCAGCGGGTGCTGAAAATCGGCTTGCCGAGGGGACTGCCAGGAATGGCTTCGGCTGGTATCTGGATTTCTGGGGAACAGGAGGTTCTTCAGGAATGATATTGTTCATGCGCAGCATTGCATCATATTTTTTCCGGTTTTCCTCGTAAATCAGCGTGCGATATGCTTCCTCGATCCGTTTATTAATTTCAGCGGTTTCTTCCGGACTGAACAGAGAGTACAGGGCAATGGAATTGGGATCATAGATACGCCTGATCCGCTCGTACGCCTTATGGATGTCCTGCATTGTTGCGGAAGGCGTGATTTCAAGCAGCTCATAAAAATTCAGGTTCTCGATTTTTTTAATCATGATCGCCGTTTCGAGCATTCGCCCGGAGTTTCAATACAGGACGCTGAGCGAGAGTTGTTCCTTTCTGAGCAGGTTCTGGACAATCCGTTCAATGCAGCGGGACGGACGAGAATAAGGATATTCCACCGCAAGCGGACGCTTGCTGCGTATGGATTGCCAGACGCAGTCATCGTATTCCACATATCCAAGATACTCGAGATTGATCCCGAAATATTTCTGGCACGCGCTTTTCATGGCAAACCCTATCTGGATGTCGTTTTTGGTTCTCACCTGATTTACGACCAGCTTCGGGTTAAATTTCAGGACTTCCCATTCCAGCATTTCGCCGACCTCGCGCTCCATCTGTTTTACTCGTTCGATAAGATCATACGGCGTTTTGATGCCCATGCTGTTCTTCTGGTCCATCGCCGCATCGATCATATCCTTGATGCCCTGATGCGTGACAACCCGTTTGAATCTCCGGTAAAACGCGCTCTTTATGAAACGGTATGCATTTTCAATCGCAGTGGGTTCGGGAAGGACGACCAATACGCCGTGATCGGAAAAAAGGAAGAAATCAAGAATGTTGAATGAGGTTCCGGCTCCCAGATCAAGCAGGATATAATCCGCTTCAAGGGTTTCAAGGTGTCTGAGCAGACGGGTTTTCTGCGCAAAATTGGGATTTGCCGCATCAAGAAAATCCTGAGCGCCGCTTATGAGGGACAAATTCGGTATGGCCGTTTTGATGATGACGTCCTGAATGTTTTCAACACGGCGGTTTAAAAAATCGGAAAGGGTCACCTCAGGCACGCCAATGCCGAGCGTGGTATGCAGGTTTGCACCACCCAGATCTGCATCCACCAGCAGGACCCTTTTCTTCAGGCGCGCCAGACAGATTCCTATATTGCCGGTAATCAGGCTTTTTCCGATTCCGCCTTTGCCGCCGCCGATCGCCCAGATCTCTTTTTTATGCAAAACATCGTCACGTTCCATCATGGGATGTTCTTAATTTCTGCTGGTGAAGCAACGGGTTCCGTTCCCTCGCCACTCAAATCAGGATCGGTTTCTGGTTCCAGGGACGCAGGTTCCATAACCTCCTCACTCGACTCGAGGTCCTGAAATTCCTTGAGCGTGGGAAGAGACGAAAGGTCCTTCAAGCCGAAGTACTGAAGAAAATCCGCTGTTGTTCCGTACATCATCGGCTTCCCCGGCACATCTTTTTTCCCTACGATTTTTACGAGGCGCCGTTCCATGAGATTCCGGATGATTCCACCGATATTGACGCCTCTGATCAGTTCGATCTCCGCCCGGGTAATCGGCTGTTTGTATGCAACAATGGCAAGCGTTTCGAGAGCAGGCCGGGAGAGGCGGGAAGAGACTTTTACGGATATGAACTTGCGGATCCATTCTGCGTTCTGTGGCCGCGTCACGAGCTGGTAGCCTCCCGCTACTTCGGTCAGCATGATCCCGGAATATCGCGCTTCGTAGTCCTGTTTCAGATGTTCGATCTCAGCTTCGATCTTTTCGATTGACACGTGTTCGAAAATACCGCTTAACCGCTCGAGTGAGAGAGGATTGCCCGCGATAAACAGAAGGGACTCAATTCCGGATTTCAGCTCACGGTCTTCCGCACACAGCGCAGTGTTGTCCAAACATTCCTGAGAAACATCATGCGGGTCTGGAATGCCATAACCGTTTTCCGCTGTTTCCGGTTTTTTGTTCGTGATTTCCGGTACAGCAGATGCGCGTGCGTTCTGCTGAATTTGAGCCGTGTGGTCCTGTGATGATTCCGATGGCGCGGTGTTCGTTGATGTAACCTGATTCGTGTTCATAGATGTTTGTTGATGTTCTTCCAAATCCGAGGTACCTTTCCGTGTGAATTTCAATAAAGACGATTCGATAAACGTCGAGAACGAGCGGAATATTTTTTTAATCGTTTTTAGGAACATTGATGGATAGAGGCACTGCCGGTTGCTGTAAGCTAAAGAATTCTCGTTGTGTCTATTCGCTTTCCGTTATCCGAATAAATTTCCTGTGGCCGTGTCGCGATCTTGTCTTTCGCTGACTGCTCTCATGAGCCTGATGTTTCCAAACTGCTCGATCTGAAAAGCCTTCACAACCCGTGTTTTTATAAGCTCAAGAAGAGCAAGAAAAGTTGCAATGACCTCCGGCTTGGAATTGGCCCCTTCAAACAGATCCATGAACAGTATACTGTCTACCGCCTCGAGCCGACTGAGGATAAGTGAAATTTTTTCCGTGATAGAGACAGTGTCTGTCGTGACCTCGAACGAAGCGTCAGGAACCCTGGCCATGACATCCTTGAGCGCCGCAAGCAGATCGAACAGATGAAAATCGAACAGAAACGGTTCATCATTGGGGGCCGGTCTGGGTGAGCTGTCTGCCGGCCGGGTATACATCTGCGACCAGAGCTCTTCCTTGTTTTCCAGCGATCCTGCCGCCTCCTTGAAACTTTTATACTCGAGCAGCCTGCGCACCAGCTCTGCCTGCGGATCGACTCCCTCATCTTCAACCGGCGATTCCGACGGAGGGAGCATGACCTTGGATTTTATATGCATGAGCGTGGATGCCATTACGAGAAATTCACCCGCAATTTCCATGTCCAGGCTTTTCATCAGTTCTATGTATTCAAGGTACTGGCGCGTGATCAGGGCAATCGGTATTGCATAGATATCCAGTTCGTGTTTTTTAATAAGATGCAGAAGCAGGTCCATGGGACCTTCGAAAATTTCCAATTTTATCTGGTATGACATGAATTAACCGGACCTCTATTGTGCGCGGAAGGAGACTCTTTCTTCGGAAAAAATACAGTTGAACGTTAGCCTGATTTTGCTGAAAAGTCAAGAAAAAACATGGAAAATGGGGTGGCAGCGCCGAAAAAACACAAATGATTTTAGAATTGCAAAGGAAAAAAAATTACGCTTCACCGGTTTAAATGATATAATGATTTCATATTCATGCCGTCTCAGGAGCGTTCATGCAGATACTTCCTTTTTCTTTTGCAGCCCCCGGAATGGAACTTGCGCGTGAGATAAAAAATCCCGAACGCCCGGACGGTCCTCCCATGTGCGGAAAAGGGGTTGTGTTGACGGAAGCCCTGATTTCCCGACTCAAGCAAAAAAACATTCAAGCCATTACCGTGAAAGGGCGGCCAGTGAAAATCGAGGGAGAAAAAACCCTCGAAGAAATGCTTGCCCTGCTTGACCGCCGTTTTCGAAGAGTAAAGGGCGACTCACGCATGGATATGCTGAAGGACCTGTACCGCAAACGCTTTACCCGGTTTATGGGAGAATGACATGCAGGACAAGCGAGCTGATTTTCAGAAGATCATTAGAGACACACGGTCAATCCCAACTATGCCGGGAATCATTGCAAAACTGAGTTCGCTTGCGGCCAACGACAGGGTATCAGTCAGCGAAATGGCCCGGGTTGTTTCCGCCGATCAGGTACTCTCTGCCAAAGTGCTGCGGCTGGTCAATTCGCCCTTCTATGGTTTTTCGGGCAGGGTGTCCACGGTTTCCAACGCGCTTATCCTGCTCGGCGTCAATGTCGTAAAAAGTCTTGCGGTCACGAGTTCCATTTTTGAAATAATGGAAAAACATGTCATAGGATTATGGGAGCACTCGCTCGGAGCTGCCACGGCGGCTCAAATGATTTCGCGGCAGCTTCAGCTGCCGGATGCAGAGGAAATATCGACCGCAGCGCTGCTCCATGATATTGGCAAGGTTATCATTAAAATCAATCTGAAACAGGATTATGACCGGTTAATCGCTCTTATAGGGGAAAAAGATTTCTTCATGTTTGAAGCGGAGCAGGAACTGTTCAGTACCGATCATGCAGAGATTGGAGAATGGCTTGCCACTTCGTGGTTTCTGCCGGAAAAACTAATCGAGCCCATCGCGTTTCATCATGCAGTCGAAAAATCCTCGAAGCATTCCGTCAAGACGGCGGTTGTGCATCTGTCCGACATTCTGGTGAAGGCGAGCAATTTTGGTTTCAGCGGGGATGATCTTGTTCCGCAGATCCAGCCGGCTGCATGGAGAATTCTCGGTATGACTGAACAGGCCCTGGCCCAGATCGTTGAAGACCTTGAAGAAAAGCTTGTTGAAATGAAAAATTTCAGCATGGAGATACAATCAGCCGATGTCCGTCACTCCTAGAATCGCTGTCATCTCTCCCGATAAGAACCTGCTCGCACACCTGGAACTGCGTCTTCAGAGCCGGGGATACCAGGTTGTTCCCATCACCTCGCTTTCCGGCGTCTTGGGGTTTCTGTATTCAGACCCTCCTGATCTCATTCTTATGAATCTTTGTGTAAAGGATGCCGGCGTGCGCCAGGCAGTGAAAGAATTAAAGGCAGACAGTTATTTCAGCATGATTCCCGTAATCGGCATCATTCCCCAATCGACGGAAGAAGTATCGGGATGGGACAAGCTGCCTGTGGATGACTTTGTGGTGGAGCCGATCAACTATACCGAACTCTTCAGTCGCATCAGCCTGGCATTGCAGCGTATTCAAAGGATTTTTGATAATAATCCGCTTACCCGGCTTCCCGGCAATACGTCGATTCAGCGTGCGATTGACCTTGCTCTCGGCAAGCCCATGGCTGTCTGTTATGTCGACATCAATTATTTCAAGCCCTATAATGATACGTATGGATTTTCGCGTGGCGATGATGTGATCCGGATGGTTGCTCGTATCATGTCCAATGTGGTACGGGAATACAGTGAGGGCGGGTTTGTGGGTCATGTCGGCGGGGATGATTTCGTGTTCGTCGTTCCTTTGGAAAAGGCGGAAACCATCTGCCAGACGATCATTGATAATTTCAGCGGAGTTGCTTCTGACCTTTTTGGTGAGTTTGAAAAAAAGCAGGGGTACTATCTTGCAAAGGATCGCAGCAATCAGGAACAGAAGATACCGCTTCTTGCTCTTGCGATAGCGATTGTTCCTACGAATACACCTGTGATGCAGCATCCGGGAAAGGTAGCGGAAGTGGCTGCTGAGCTAAAAAAACTCGCAAAGAAGTCAGCCAGGAGCTCTTACGTTCTAGAACGAAGAAGAAAACCATCATCGTAGTAGAGACGGGAGTGCTTGTTCTTTGCAAGCGCACGACAGCTCCCGGGAAAGGGAAATCATGTTCAAAGAATTTAAAACATTTGTTATGCGGGGAAATGTGCTTGATCTGGCGGTTGCCGTCATTATCGGAGGCGTTTTCGGGAAAATCGTGAGTTCTTTGGTGAATGATATTCTGATGCCGCCCGTGGGGATGATCATGGGCAAGGTCGATTTCAGCAACCTGTATTTGAATCTTTCAGGGGCTTCCTACGCAAGCCTTGCCGAGGCTCAGCAGGCCGGAGCTCCGATCATCAAGTATGGTCTGTTTATCAATACGCTAATCGACTTTCTGATTGTTGCAACGGTCATCTTTTTCATCGTTCGATTCGTAAACCGTTTACAGCCAAAATCTTCTCCGACTGCACCGATAACCAGGGAATGCCCTCATTGCCTATCGGTTATCCCGCTTAAGGCAACGCGTTGCGCGCATTGTACGGCAGAGTTGAAATGACCTTCTAGAAAAGCGGAAACCAACGGTATTCATGCCTCGAAAGAAATTACAACAGGCTTCAACCCAGGATTCCAGGTTTAAACCTGGAGTTTAGTCTTTCTTTGCGAGCTGAGCGGCTTTGCGCGAAAAATTTCTGATTTAAATTTTTTTCTGAAATATTTAGGCGTTACCCAGCTGAACCGAGGGGTACGTGTTTTTTTCGATACGCCATTCCCTCAAAGATGGCAACGATTTCCTTGTTCTGATAAACTTTGACGATATAATTGCTGAGTTTGCTTCCGAGTGCCACTTCTTCTGCCTCAGCAATCACTTCGCCTTCAGTCACCGCCTTGATATACGACATCGAAGCATTGATTCCCACGGCAACTGTGCCATGGCTGTTACACGCAGCGGCGAATGCAAAATCGGCAAGTGTGAAAAGCGCTCCTCCGTGGAGTGTACGGTAAGCGTTTAAATGATGTGGTTTAACTGTCAATTTTGCAGAGGCCGTTCCTTTTCCTGTCTTCAGGAGCTCGATATCGTTTCGCGCTGCAAACAGGTCATTTTTCATATAATCCTGAACATCCATTCTACGCTACCTCGTTATGCTGTCGCTGTCGATCAGACCAATGCCGTGTTTCTCAAGAACGCTGATTGCCTTCCGGTTGTCTTCGACGCGGAAAATGATCGCCGCGGCATTTTTCCGTTTTTCAATCATGGCATAAATGTATTCGATATTAATATTGTTTTCATCCATGATTTTGAGGATGGCATGGAGGCCGCCCGGCTTGTCTTCGACTTCCACAGCGATGACCTCGGTTTCCTGAACAGCAAACGCATTTTCTCTTAAAATCTGAAGGCAGGTACGGGGATCATTGACAATCATGCGAAGCATTCCGAAATCAGCGGTTTCAGCAAGCGATAATGCTCGGATATCAATATTTGCCTGTTCAAGCACTGCGGTTACTTCTGCCAAACGCCCTTTTTTGTTTCCAATGAAAACAGAAATCTGTTTAATTCTCATGGCAAGCCTCCATAATAGGTCATGTTAAATGATGCCAGATACTTGATGCCTGATTGTCGGCGGATCATATCTGCCGTTTATCGATAATTCTCTTCGCTTTGCCTTCGCTTCTCGGGATGCTCTTTTGCTCAACCAGCTTGACCCGCGCATGAATAGCAAGCGTTGCATGCAGCTTATGAGCGATCGTCTTCTCGATTTGCTCGAGTTTCTTGATCTCATCAGAGAAAAGCTGGTCATTCATTTCCACCTGCACTTCAAGGTCATCCAACTGGCCATGCCGCTCAATGATCAATTGATAATGCGGTTCCACACCCTCGATCTCGAACAAGACCTGTTCGATCTGCGACGGGAACACGTTCACCCCGCGGATAATCAACATGTCATCGGTTCTGCCCAGGAGGCGATGAATTCTGCGAAGCGTTCTGCCGCATGAGCACGTTCCCGGCTCAAGATACGTAATGTCGCGAGTCCGATAGCGGAGTACCGGTGTGCCTTCCTTGGTAAGCGTTGTAATGACGAGTTCACCTTTTTCACCATCAGGGAGCTGCTTTCCCGTGCTCGGATCGATAATTTCAGGATAAAAATGGTCTTCAAAAATATGCAGGCCATCCTGATTCTGACATTCTGCAGCAACACCCGGACCGATGATCTCGGTCATGCCGTAAATATCATACGCTTTGACGCGAAGACTTTCCTCGATCTCCTTGCGCATATTTTCGCTCCAGGGCTCGGCTCCGAAATATCCCGTCTTCAAAGAGAGTTTGGAAATATCAACGCCTTCCTCGCGTGCTGCTTCAGCAAGGTATAAGGAGTATGAAGGAGTGCACGTTAGGACGGTGGTGTGAAAATCGCTCATGATCATCAGTTGGCGCTTGGTATTTCCTCCGGAAATCGGGAGGATGTTTACCCCGATTTTTCGCGCTCCGTAGTGCACGCCGAGGCCGCCCGTAAAGAGCCCGTACCCATACGCATTCTGGAGAACATCGTGGCTCGTGGTTCCTCCCATGCTGAGCGTTCGCGCCATGACTTCTCCCCAGAGATCAATATCGTTTTTTGTATATGCATCTACGACCGGTTTGCCGGTTGTTCCTGATGACGTATGGACTTCAACAATTTCCTTCGGGTCAACGGCGAGCAGGCCGTAGGGATATACATCTCGCATATCATCCTTGGTTGTGAAAGGAAGTTTTGCAATGTCCTGAAGCTCTTGTATATCACCCGGTTTTACTCCAAGGCTGTCCATGCGTTTTTTATAAAACGGAACATTGTCATAGATTTTTTGTACTCTGTCCTTGAGCCGTTTTATTTGAACCTTTTTCAATGCACCGGCATTCATGGATTCACATTCTTTATTCCAGATCATAGGTTCCCCCTCCCCATTTCTGTTTCATAAGATTTTCCTATCTCAAATGCTTTCTGATTTTTTTCATACGTTCCTTCAGGCACATTGGCTTGCAAGGAGCGCTGCCAGGCTTCATCATTAAAATCCAGAAACGTTGAAACCAGTCCGAGAAGCGCGGTATTGATAACTTTTGCACTTCCTGTTTTTTCCTGAATATGCAAAGGGTCGACTATCTTGATGTCGACGAACTGCTTTTGAAGCACCTGTTCAATTCCTTCAGGATATTTTTCGATATTTGGTGGCATGATCCTAGTTTTTGCAACGATGATTTTCGTACCTGCATGCACATAGTTGAGCCATCGGAGCGTTTCCATTTCCTCAAGCGAGACAACGATATCAGCTTTTCCCTCGGGAATCACCGGAGAAAAAACTTTTTTTCCGAACCGAACATGACTGAACACGGAGCCGCCTCGCTGACTCATCCCGTGAATTTCGCTTTTTTTAACATCATACCCTGCAAAGAGCGCTGCGGATGCCATGATATCGCTTGCGAGGACGATTCCTTGTCCTCCGACACCAACCATGAGTATATTCGTAATCTTAGCCATGTCCTGTTTTTTTCTTTCTTTTCTGGAGAATAACGCACAAACCTTTGACAATCAAAAAGGAGACGCCTTTTTTGGCAAGCAAGGATGTGATTCCTTGTTCGATCTCCGCTTCATTATACGCATCAACCATTTTGAAATTTTCATCCGGTATTCCGATTGCCTGGGCAAGTTTCAGATAATCGAGCGACACGGTCGGTTCCTGCCGGATGGTTTCTCCTGACAGAGGATTCGGCTGCATGCCGGTCATTGCCGTAGTTCCGTTATCAAGAACGATAATGAGATTGTTTCTTTTATTGTACGCGGCATTGAGCAGGCCGGTTATTCCTGAATGCGCAAATGTTGAATCGCCGATGACGCTGACGACCGGTTGCTTTTCCCGGCCGCCATGTGCAATCTCAATTCCCTGTGCAATCGTGACGCTTGCTCCCATATCGACACAGGTATCCATGGCGGAAAAAGGCGGCAGAGCACCGAGTGTATAACAACCGATATCGCCGGTAACAATTGCTCCCAATCTGCTTAAAGTTGAAAAAACTTTCCGATGCGGACAACCCGGGCAGAGCGATGGCGGGCGGTTCGGAATCTCAATCGGGAAAGAAACTGATGGTGAGGTCGGTTTTTTGAGAACTGCCCGAGCAATCATATCCGGATCGAATTCTCCGGTCAGTGGGAGGATGTTTTTCCCCTGAACCGAAAGGCCGAGTGATTTGATATGCAGCTCAATATGCGGATCGAGCTCTTCAATTGCGAAAATGTTTTTTATCTTTGTAAAAAATTCTTTTATCAACTCATCCGGGAAAGGATAGACCATTCCGAGCTTCAGAATCGATGCGTTCGGAAATGCTTCGCGCACATAAGAGTAGCAGATGCCCGAAGTGACGAAACCTTGTGAGGGGTCGCATAATTCTATTCGGTTCAGAGGAAATGTATTCGCTGCTCGTTCCATCGCACGCATTCTTTTTTCTACTTCTTCGTGCCGTTTTCTGGCAAAGGCAGGGATCATGACATATTTCAAGATGTCTCGTTTAAAGCGCCCTGTTTGGGCAGGACGCTGTTTGCTTAATTTCACCATGCTTTTGGAATGGGAAATTCTCGTTGTTGTGCGGAGCAATACCGGAGTATCGTACTGTTCGCTCAGCAGGATCGCTTCACGAACAAAATCCTTTGCCTCTTGGGAATCAGACGGTTCCAGCATGGGAAGCTTGGCAGCTACTGCATAGTGCCGGCTGTCTTG